>Ga0163111_10000019_pt1 | contig 124410 bp, 90 predicted proteins | sample CRUFie1St18metaG_FD_109645 | JGI IMG/M metagenome (GOLD analysis project Ga0163111, IMG submission 109645) | Marine microbial communities from the Costa Rica Dome - CRUD Field 142mm St18 metaG | ecosystem: Environmental > Aquatic > Marine > Oceanic > Photic zone | place: Costa Rica: the...
CCCTCCAGCTCTTTGGATACCTGCTTATAGATTTTGAACAAACTTGCAAACTCCTGTTTGAGTTCTGCCAGAGTCATATCATCAATCGATTGGAAAGAGGGGGAATATTTTGCCATGCTCACAAAGATCTTTAAGGTGCTGTAGCGATTTAACCAGCTATTCACACGGAGGTGAGGAAGACCATACTTCTTAGCGATAGTTCGACGACTGAGGTCTTCACTTAGCACACTGTGAATAACCTTCAATTTAGTCGTTGCCGTGTAAGTTCCCAAATGTTTACGCTGGGAGAAAAGCTCCAAGTCATCGCCAAAGATCAAACAACCCACACAGTTGCATCCAAAGGACGGCTTGGAGTTGTCGAGGGGCTTGGGAGAGCCTTCCAAAGACGGATGAGCGTTGAGCTTAGAGCAAGAGCTCGAAAGCTTAGACGGAATAGGGTTGAGACGACTCATTTCCTCTTCGCTACTGGGCGGAATATCGTTGAGCGGCTGATCGGAAGGAGAATCCTGTCCCGAAATAGGGTTGAGAGACCCATTTTCTTCCTTACACATGGACGGAAGAGGGTTGTTTTTGTCCAACATATTAAAACTATTGGACGGAGAATCGTTGAGCTTACTAATTTTTTTGTCGTGCATAACGGAATTGGGTTGAGTCCAAGAGTCAACCTTTTTCAGGACGGGACATAGGTCTCTCCCATCTTCTCATAGGAAATGCTTAGGCTGTATAGGTATTCAAGTTCAAGGGGATGCGCTTTGTGAATGGTCTCAAATAAGGTAGTGGATTGGAGGAAGTAGGCCAAGGCTTGGGTGAAGTTCCCCAAACGGTCATAAGCGACCCCCAAATTTTCATAGCAAACAGCCAAATTTCGTTTGGAGAAGGTATCCTTGGGTATATCTCGCACCAATTCTTCTAGTAGTACCGCGCCTAATTCAAAATATGCAATCGCCTCCTTGGTATTGCCTATAGACAAATACACCTCTGCGAGTTGGCTGTAAAAGAAACGCAATTCATTTTTATAGGAATGCTCCAAGGGTTCCTCCTCACACACTTTCTCCATTCCCTGTACCACTAATTTTGCCAAGGCAAGCGCTTTGGTTAGGTTGTCATTTTCCTGATGGTATTCAAGGGATTCTTCATACAAATCAAGGGATTCCTTGTCAAATATGGGCATTGCTTCAATGGAAGCGGTATAATACAATGCTTCCTCCTCTGATGGAGATCCATTCAATATAGGATTCATGATTCTAGCTTTGGTTATAAATATGATAGTTTTGCTTGACGCAATATAGAGAATTAACGATTAGCTTCCTAAAAGTCGCATGCTTGCATCATGTCCCTTTTTGCTTCTCTCATACATACAGTTATCCCCCAATTTCCTAAGCAGGAATTTGGCTTTTGGGGAGAACCTCTTAGCGCGTTTTGCTTTATAGCTGAGCGGAGGCGAGGGCTAATTGTTCTTGGAAGCCTGCGCGAAGTTCTGGATCGGTGATGCCTGCTTCTTGATCGAAGTTCTCATAGAATTTGGGGAGGGAGTAGTTGGCGATGACCTGCCCGTCCATATAGGGAAATCGATTGACGGCCTGCTCCAGTACCGAACGCGCCCCTCTTGCACCTGGAGAGGTGGCTAGGAGAAACATCGACTTTTGGAGCCACATGCTCTTTTCAATCCGAGACGCCCAATCAAATATATTTTTGAAAGCAGCCGAATAACTCCCATTGTGCTCTGCAAACGAAATCACAATGAGGTCTGACTTGCGCACCAGCTCCTTGAAGCGCACGGCAGGCTCGGGGATTCCGCGCTTCGAACGATCTACGCTAAAGATAGGCATTTCGAAGTCGTTTAGGTCAATAAAGATAACTTCTACTTCCTTACTCGCCTTCAATTCGTCCGCGGCAAACTTTGCCAATCTTGCGTTAATTGAGGTTGAACTCGTGCTTGCGCCAAATGCCAGAACTGTTTTCATTGTATATGATGGTTTACAGATAAGGGTGTGTTTCCCAATTCCAGTACGAAGCTATAAGGATTTTGGATAGATTGCAAACAATGGCTTTACTGTTTATGTAAGGATTGCATTTGGGCAATGCCTAGTAGGAGATCGCTTTTCCTTCGGGGGATGAGGTAAATTCTTCGGATAAATCATCTACATTGCCAAAAATTTCTATTAATTTGGCTTCACTGATGGGATCTTCAGAGAATCTGCACCTATGGCAAAACAAGCTCCACACCTAAGACGCAAGCAACAAGCGAAAGAACAACAACGAAAGGCCAAGAAATTGCGCAAACAAAAACGCGCTGGCAATGCCTCAGGCATCCCTAATAAATGGTGGCAAGACCGCGAAATCTTGCTTCATTTAGGGCTTGCATTGTTGCTTACCACCCTCACCCTAGTATCTTTTTTGGGCAATGACTTCACCAATTGGGATGACGAACTCTATGTATTGGAGCAGCCCCTCACCAAAAACGGCGATGTAGTCGAGATTTTCACTTCGGAAGTTGGGGGTAACTACCATCCCCTTACGATGTTGTCATTGGCGGTCAATCATATGATGGCAGGCGAAGAACCCTTCGTCTATCTCCTCACCAACCTTCTATTGCACCTTATCAATGTGATATTGGTGTACTTCTTCATCCTCAAATTGACCGAAGGAAAACGGATGGTCGCCCTGATTACGGCTGTGCTCTTTGGGATACACCCGATGCATGTCGAATCAGTCGCTTGGGTATCCGAACGAAAGGACATGCTCTACACCCTCTTTTTTGTGTCGGGCATGATGGCCTATCTCGAATACCTTAAAAAGCCCTCTACTAAACAATACCTCCTCATTACAGGGGTGTTCATTCTATCGCTCCTCTCCAAACCTGCCGCCGTGGTCTTCCCCGTCACCCTCCTCCTATTAGACTACTATAAAGAGCGCGATTGGAGCATGAAATGGGTGATAGAGAAAGCCCCTTGGTTTGTGCTATCCTTCATTTTGGGGGTGTTTACGGTAGTCTTCCAAGACGAAGCCATAGGCGAAATTGAACGATACAATATAGCCGAACGCATCTCCTTTGCGTCCTATGGCTTCATTACCTATATCGGCAAGCTATTCGTGCCTGCCCAATTGTCCTGCTTCCATCCTTATCCAAAGGGTGAAGCCTTGCCCGCCATTTTCTATGCCGCTCCTATTTTGGCATTGGCAATTGCTGGCGGAGCGGTTTATTCGATGCGCAAAACCCGCCTCTTCGCGTTTGCATTGGCCTTCTACTTGGTCAATGTTGCACTGGTATTGCAATTTGTAACCGTGGGTTCGACCATCATCTCCGAACGATATACCTATGTGCCATATATCGGCTTGTTCTTCCTTTTGGGGATGGGCTACGATTGGTTGGCCAATCAGCCTGATAAGCAGGGGGCAGCAAAAGGGGTACTCATCGGATTGGCAGCCTTTACGCTCGTATGCGCGGCTCTCTCCTTCCAACGAACCAAGGTTTGGGCGAATAGCGAGGTGCTTTGGACGGATGTATTGGAGAAGTATCCGACGGTTGCACAGGCATTCTATAACCGAGGGAAGTATTATGAAACCGTAGGCAAGGAGGACAATGCCTTGGAGGATTATACCAATGCCATCAAGTACAATAGCAAAAAGTACAAGGCCATCACCAATCGGGCGAATATCCTCGGACGTAGGGGCAAACTCGAAGAGGCATTGGCCGAATATGATAAGGCAATTGCCATTGATCCTGATCAAGTCTATGCCTATATCAATCGGGGCAATATGTATGTGCGCCTAAAACGTAGCCAAGAGGCCATGCCCGACCTGAACAAAGCCCTCGAATTAGACCCAAACAATTACGAGGCCTACTTCAACCTCGCTTCGGCCTATCGCGACTTGGGACAATATGATCAGGCATTGGTGAATTATAGCAAGACCATCGAAATTCGCCCGAATGACGATGGGGCATATAACAACCGTGGCAATGTCCATTACCGCATGCAGAATTTCCCTGCGGCTCTCCAAGACTACAACCGCGCCCTCCAATTGAACGCCAATAATGGTCGGGCGTATGGCAACCGAGCAGCGGTCTACTTCCAACAGAAGCAGTTTCAATTGGCACTCAACGACTACTCCCAAGCCATTCTGCGAGAGCCGAATAACGGCCGTACATACCTCAATCGCTCCTTCTGCTACAGCCAATTGGGGCAAAAGCAGCAGGCATTGGCAGATGCCCAAAAGGCACAACAATTGGGGGCAGGCGTTGATCCGAACTATTTGCGTGGACTTGGGGGCAATTAGGAGAGGTTTTTGAAGTTATGCTTTCGAAACGATGATAAGATACACTATGCACACACGACTTTTGACATGGGGACTTTGCGTATTCGGCTGGCTTACAATTAGTTTGCAGGCGAATGCCCAATTCTCTGCTTGCACCCACAATTCCCAACTCATCGAGAAATTCCTTGGAACCAAGACAATTGTGGTACTACAAGGAGACGAATCCTTTGATGTCCCTCTCATCACCGCTATGCGAAAGCATTGGACGCATACGGATTATAAGTTTGTCAATAAGGACGAACTCCGTTCCTACCTTGCCAAAAGCACCTATTCTTTTATCGTCCCCTTAGACATTGACTTATCCAGTACAGCAGGCACCTATATGTATCACTTTCTTGCCCTTGTGAATGGCGGCAAACTGAACTTGGGTCGGTATACCTATGATGATTTATTGGCCTATGGGGCATTGGATCATTTTGGAATTGAACGAAAAACGACACAAAGTGGCTACCGTATTCACAACCTCATCCAAAGCCTCCACAATGTCATTTCGGTGGTTAAGGAGCAAAAGGTAAAGGGGAGTCCTGGCAAAATCATGCGCGCCTTGACGGAGCATTATAATACGTCTGCGCCTGATATCAAGAACCGAACCTTGCTCGTAAATGAGGCCTATATAAATGAGAAGAAGCTCACTGAGGCTGACTTTGAGTCGGTTTATCCGTTTCCCTTTAAGGTGGTATCTTCGGATCGAATTCGGGAGGTGATCGAAGAGGATGAAAAGGGGTATTATTACCTTGTCAAGGCGGTCACCCTCGAAAAGCATATATTGGTATATGACCCCGTAGACGGTCAAGTCGTCTATGCCTACCGCGACCGAAACCTCGATATGGATCCACAACCCCTCCTCAAAAAGGAGATCAAAGATATGGTAAAGGTAATTCAAGAAGGATCAACCGAGGAGGAATAAACTCCCTCCTTTATACCCGCAAATCCTCATCTTTTCCCTAGGGATTGGATGAGGATTTGTGTTTTGGCCTATTTGACTGGCATGTGCTTATATTTCACTGAATTATGTGCTCAGCGGTTTCGATTGTGCCTATATTTCACTGAATATGCGCTTAGCGGTTTTGATTGTGCCTATATTTCACTGAATTATGTGCTCAGCGGTTTTGATTGTGCTTATATTTCGCTGAATATGCGCTTGGCGGTTTTGGATGTGCTTATATTTCTCTGAATATGCGCTTGGCGGTTTTGATTGTGCCTATATTTCGCTGGATATGCGCTTAGCGGTTTTTTAGTCGTCGGGCTTGTCTTTAAATTGTTTGAGCATTTCCTCAAATCGCAACCTTTGCGCTTCCAATTCTGCTTTGTATTTCTCTTCTAAGGACAATTTTTCCTTTTCCAATGCTTTCTTCTCATCCTGCAAGACCTTCTTATCTTCTTCTAATGATTTATTCTCTTCTTGCAGAACCTTATTAGTGTTCAACACTTTTTGAACTTGCTCCTTGGCCTCCACCTTTTCTCGGATATGGCTTTCGATTAATGCCCCCACTTCTTCCTCTATTTGAATCCCTCTGATAACCTCCGCCTTCAATGCAGCTTGTCCTAATCGGGTCGTTATTTTTGTCAGAAGCGTATTTTGAGGTAATTCTTTAGTGGGCAACTCTAGCACCTTACGATCTTTCGTGATATAGGCTTGATTGAAAATAGAAAGTACCCATTCTAAAGTAGTTTGAACTTTTTGCCGCAAACGAGGAATTTGAATAATAATGCTATCATGGGTTAATTTTTCAATAAACTCCTCTTCTGCATCAATAATTCGATTATATACAAGGTCTTTGTATTGGCGACTAACCCTGACAATAGGAGTAGGTACATGTTTCAAACGGAATCCTAGAAAATAAATAGGAATGATAGGTAAAGGAACTTTATTTACGAGCTCACCTTCCTTAATCTCATCTTCTTTTTGATAGTTTGCCCCTAAATATCGGCGAAAACGAATAATGTCTGTTAGGTTCTTAGACTTCTGTAGTTCAATTAATACCGTCTTATGTATACCTGAGGCAGTCTTGATAACTGCACGAAAATCTAATCGGAAAATAATAATATCATATTGTGCGAGTTTACCTGTATATTCTTGGGGTTGTAGGGTAAGTTCTACAATTTCTTCCTCAATGATGATTGATAATAATCCTTTTGCGATATCTGTATCTTCCATCAGATACTTAAATACAACATCATATATAGGATTTGCGATTAACATCTACTTTTTTCTTAAATATACACATTTTCCCTCAAGAATTGAAATGCCACTTTAACTCGTCAGATGCTTCAGCGCGTCCATCAAGACAGGATATTGAAAGTTGAACCCCTTATCCACCAGCTTCGCGGGTACAACCTTTTGGCCGCCCCAAAGGATAATCCCCATCTCCCCAAACATTAGGTCTAGCATAAAGCGGGGCAATGGCATAAAGCTCGGGCGGCGCAGGGCTTTTCCAAGGGTTTGGGCGAATACCTGTTGGCTAATCCAATTGGGGGAAGAGAGGTTGATTGGGCCCTCGAATGATTCGTCTTCCAGTAGGAGGCGCATCGCCTTAATCAGGTCGTCAATATGCATCCACGAAAAAGGTTGTTTGCCCGAACCTAATCGTCCGCCTACGCCCAACTTAAAGGGTGTTAGCATTTTTTCCAATGCTCCCCCTTTGCCAAGGATAACCGAAATCCGCATTTTGACCGTTCGGCAATCGGCTCCTTCCGCTGCATCTTCCCATTTTTGGCATACCCGCGCCATGAAGTCGGTGCCCAATTCACCTGTTTCGTCTCGTTCCTCTTCGCACAATCCCCCATAAATCCCAATGGCCGAACCCGACAAAAACACTTTGGGTTTCACCTGACACGCATTGATATATTTCACACAAGCACGGGTGGCATTCACACGGCTATCGATAATACGTTCCTTATAGGCATCCGTCCAACGCGCATCTGCAAGACTTGCCCCCGCAAGGTTAATTACCCCATCATAAAGCCCTATTCCTACGGGCATTTTCTTGCCATCCCATTGCTTAAACGAAACCAATCTGCGAGAGGATTTACGTTTGCTCCGTGATAGAATCGTAACCGTATGCCGATCATATATCAGGCTATTAACCAAGTTTGAACCAATAAATCCTGTTCCGCCCGTAATGAGAAACTTCATAGCAAATGAATTGTGTTGTTATAGAGAGACAACTGATAGTGTCTGTAAAAGTTTGTAGATGTCCTATTTTTGTTCACCGAAAAACCGATCGAATAGCTTCCAATTGGTGAGGAGGAGAGAGAGCAGAAAGAACCGTACCTGCGTCTCTTGTCCGAAGTCTAGCTTAGAGTGTTGTTCGAGTTGTTGGAGGTGCTCTGGGATTTCCTTCAAGCGATTGTACCGCAAGTCTAAGGTCTCAAGCTCAAGCAATTCAGAAAGGGCTTCTGGCAATTCGGCTAAGCGATTACGGCTGAGATTGAGGAAACGAAGGTGAAGGAGTTGGCCAATAGATTCGGGGAGTTCGGCGAGTCGATTGTTCCGCAAATTGAGATGCTGTAGCTCGGTGAGTCCAAAGAAGCTTTCGGGCAATTCCCAAATATAATTGGTACCTGTCTCCAATACCTGCAAGCTCTTAGGTAAGTTTGGCAGTTCTTTGATTCGATTTTGGTCAATATGTAGGTAGTGCAACTGAGCTAACATACCTATTTCTTCAGGCAATTCTTTGAGTTGGTTGTGCGACAGACTGAGGAAGGTCAATTGAGAAAGCCGTTGGATGTCGCCAGAAACCACACGAATGAAGTTATGGTTCATATGCAACAACTCCAATTGTACCAATTCAAATAGCTGTGGGGGCACCTCCCGCAAACGATTGTAAGCCAGATGTAGGAAGGTCAATTCCTGCAATTGAGTGAAGTTTTCGGGCAATTGACTCAGCAGATTGGTATGCAAATTTAGGCTATCCAATTGCGCCAATTGACACAAACTATCGGGCAAACTCGTCAATTTATTATCGTCCAATAGCAAGACCTTCAACCGACTCAATTGGCCAAGACTGTGAGGGAGTTGCTCAATGGCATTGCCCGAAAGATCTAACAGACTCAAGGATATCCATGCGCCAATCCCTTCTGGAACGTGTTGGAGGTGATTGCCCGAAAGGTTGAGATAACTGAGTTGAGACAAGCGCGTTAACGCTTTGTCTATTCGAGCCAGATGGTTCCAACTTAAATCGAGAGAATGCAGATTGGGCAATTGGGTGATAGCGGCATTGACCTTTTCGAGTTGGTTCCAAGAGAGCGTTAGCATCTCCAATTCGGGGAGGCCTGCGAGTTCTTGAGGGACACAATCGAAGCGATTCTTGGAAAGGTTAATCGTTACGAGATTCGTCAAGCAATCAATCTCCTCAGACAACTCAGATAGCTCATTCCGACTCAGATCAAGAGATTCAATCTGAGCAACATACGACAGTCCTTCAGGCAATTCTGTCAGTCCTAACCCGCTCATATCCAACTCCCTCAAATTAGGGAAATGCGCGAGAGAAGGAGGAATATACGCTCCATCATTCAGCCGAATCCCCACAATATTCTCAGGCGAAAGCGTGTCCTGCAATTGCACATATATCTCCCAATCCAAGAAAAGGCCATACACATTGGGGAGCTCCTCAATGGGATTGCCCCGCAAATCCAATAAAGCTAATTTGGGAAGCTTGCCTGCCAAAGGTGGAATCATATAAATCCGATTCCACCCGTCTTCTATGCCTGCTTGGTTTAGGTGTTCGGCATTTTGAAGGATGATTTCCTCCAAATCAGGACAATCAAGCAATTCTACAGGAAAGTGTTCCAGCATTTGATTGCTCAAATCAATAAAGCTCTCTTTGTCCTCCTTGACCTCTTCAATTTGTTGGCGAATGCTTTGATGCGTCATATGTTCTCGTATCAGCCCCTAAAGTTCGAGAAAGGCTTCGATTTCGGCAAACGGAATATGATCCGATATGTCCGAACCATAATAGGCATTAACGATTGTTCCTGTTTCATCTATGAGAAAATCAGCAGGGATCAAGGTTTTGCTTCCTTTACCCATCTTCATAAAGTACCCATTGGCCATTGCCCGAATAAACCGATCCACGCGTAAGCCTCCTTTGACAAATCCCATAGCCGAAGCGATTACGACTTTGTATTGTTTGTAAATATCACGGTTGCTATCAGGGATTATAGGGAAAGGGGGATTATCCTTACCTGCATATTGTAAGATGTCTTCTTTGGGCGATTGGAAGAAAGCGATTTTGTGTAACCCTGCTTCTTGATAACGAGGGTAGCGTTTCAGAAAGTCATGAATGCGAAGGTTGCAAAACATACATTCGGCATATCGATAGAAGGAAATCATCAGCTTTTTGCCCTGATATGCCTGTGTATCAACTATTTGCTCGTGTATATCGGGTAATCGGAAATGGATAAGAGAATTGCCTACTTCTAATTGGTTCATCTTTTTATGGTTTGCTCACTATATGCAAGATAGTTCGAACAATAACCGTAAACAAACAGACAATTTCTTCCTTCCCTAGTAAAATCGATGTAAAGCAATCGCCTCAATCACAAAAGCATCGAAGGTGCGAGGCGGCTTACCCAATACTTTCATCATGCTTAATAATTGGGCTTTGGACGCGCTATATCCCTCTTTTTGGAAGTAACGAAACATCTCTTTATAGGCGAATCGCTTCCACACAACTAACTTATGCCCTACAGAGGTTTCCCATTCCTCCAAATCATTCCCCACATATCGAATGTTTTGGCCCAATTGATACGCGTAACTTTCGGCTATCTCCTCCCCTGTCATAGGTTGGGGGCCTACCACAGGGTAGGTTTTGTTTTTATGCTTCTTTAGCCCTTTACATATCCGAACAATCATATCCGCTACATCTCTCAGATCTACTCGATTCACCCCAATATCTCCCAATGGAATCGGGTATACACGGGTATCATAGATTTGCTTTAACACTTCAATGTCTTCTTGCATGAAGCGAGCCGCCTGAAGAATCGTATAGGTGAGTCCCGACTTTTTGAGAAAGGCTTCTATTCGGGCTTTGTTCTCAAAATGTAAGGCTTCACATTCCGTTGATTGGAAAGTAGAGAGATAAATAAAGTGTGAAATTCCTGCCTGTTTCGCTGCATCAATGGCGTACATTCCTTCTCGTGTTTCCTGCTCAGTGAATGCGTTGGCCATACAAACTACATCAAACCCTTTAAATACATCCCCTAGATTCTCCCCTTCTTGTAGATTCGCTCTAAGGGGTTTAACGTCTTGAGGAAGCATTTCAATCTCGGCCTTTGTGCGCACCAGTATATGCACAGAATGTTTCTCAGCCGCCAATTGTGTAGCGATTACACGCCCTACCTCAGTTGTGATTCCTAAAACCAGTATGTTCATAGAAAGGGTATCTTTTCCTTTTTGGTACGCCCCTAACAATCCTAATAAATCGAATTGCCAAAGGCACATAATGATTCCTTAGCAAGGTAAAACTTTTCGGGCAAGAATACTGTGCATTTTCTACAAAAGGCGATGCTCATTGTGCATTCTCATCTCTGTTCCTTCATTTTGGGGCGCACAGAATCACTGTCTATCAAGGAGATACAACTTTTTTTTAAAAAATTGCGTTTAGGTGTTGATGTCGAGGCCAAAAATTCGACTAATAGAGGTAAAAGCAAGGCTTTTCTCGCAGGTACGCTCCCTTATTTTTAAAGAGGGGAGAATTATGTCTAATATTTACGACCGCATATTTAAAGAGAACATGCCTCGATTTTCCTTGGGTGTCGCCAAACGACTATTGAAGCTCCCTATAGAGAAAGTCGAGACCATTAACATGGAATTGCAAAAGACATTGGAGCGCAAGCCCGATTTCGTAGCAAAGGCTCGCCTCAACGGGGAGTGGGTCATTTTGCACATTGAATTTCAAGCAACCGACGACCGATTTATGTTCACCCGCCAAGGGGTTTACCGAAACCTCTTATGGGAAAAAATCGGATATAAGTACAAAATCATTCAACATGTCATTTACTTTGGTACAAAGCCTGTGAAATATATGTATCGCGTACCCAATGGAGGGGTACGAAGGTATGACGTTCATCCTATCAGAGACTACTCTCATCAGTTATTTCTGAATGGGGATTCGCCCGAGGAAGTCATCCTTGGAATATTCGCAAACTTCGATGGACAACCCAAGGAACGTATCATCAAAATGATATTTGAACGCATCAGTGCCCTAAGTAAAGGAGACCTTGAGCGCGCCAAGAGGTGCGCCAAACAATTGGAAATCTTAGCATTATCCCGTAACTTACAAGAAACAGTCATCAATATTCGAAAGCTTATGCCATTTGTTTTTGATATAAAAAAAGACCTGAGATACCAAGCAGGAAAGAAGGAGGGTAAGGAGGAAGGTAAAGAAGAACTTATGAAACAAGTTCTTCAACATGGGATTCATAATACCCTCAAAACCTATATACAATCCCTTATAGAAAGGAAGCAGACTCCTGAGCAGGTAGCCAAAGAACTTAATTATCCTTTGCCATTGATCGAAAAAATCTTCAAAGAAATTGAAGAGGCAAACAAAGATAAAGGATAACCCAGCTAACTCATTTCGTGATTTCTATAGTTGAAAACTTATGCCATTTGTTTTTGATATTAAAAAAGACCTGAGATACCAAGCAGGAAAGAAAGAGGGCAAGGAAGAACTTATGAAACAAGTTCTTCAACATGGGATTCATAATACCCTCAAAACCTATATCCAATCCCTTATGGAAAGGAAGCAGACTCCTGAACAGGTATCCAAAGAACTTAATTATCCCTTGCCATTGATTGAGAAAATCTTCAAAGAAATTGAAGAGGCAAACAAAGATAAAGGATAACCCAGCTAACTCATTTCGTGATTTCTTATAGTTGAAAGCTTATGCCATTCACCAGATAGAAAACACTGTATTAAGAGAGGGACAATAGGCAAATACCTATTGTCCCTCTTTCGATATCTTATCTTTATATTTTCTATTTCTTTCCCCCTAAATGTGGACATTCCTCTAGGGTTTTCATACTTGAGAAGCGCACCTTTTCCTTCTCATAGCCATATGTCTCGCGTAGGGATTTGGTATAGTTATTATCTCCCATAGAAACATTTACATCTTCCATTGTCATTTGGCAAGGATGTTCGTATCCACAAGCATGGGTAATTTCAAGCATTTCCTTCCGTAAAGTCTTCGCATAATTGGCAAACCGAACCGACTTTAAGGTAGGGTCTAAGCCCGCCTGCAACCATTTCTTCTGTGTTGCGACCCCTGAAGGGCAATGGTTGGTATGGCACAATTGGGCTTGGATACATCCAATGGCAAGCATAGATTCGCGTGCAACATTGATTACATCTGCTCCCATTGCAAAAGCCATCAAAGCATTAGCAGGGAAGCCTAATCGACCCGAAGCGACGAACACAATTCTATCAGCCAATCCCTTCTCTTTGAAAAGACTATATACCTTCTTAAATCCATATACCCAAGGCAAGGCCACATGATCAGCAAAGGCAGGAGGAGCAGCTCCTGTTCCACCCTCTCCCCCATCTACCGTAATGAAATCGGGACCTTTACCTGTTTTAAGCATCAGGTCTGCCAATTCTTCCCACATCTCCATTTTCCCCACAGCCGACTTAAAGCCTACAGGCAATCCTGTTCTATCAGCAATGCGCTCAATAAAGTCTAGCAATTCGGGTATATTTGAGAAGGCTTTATGGTTCGCAGGGGAAAGGACATCTTGCCCCATAGGCACACCTCGAATCTTCGATATCTCCTTGGTAATCTTCTTAGCTGGCAATACGCCTCCTTTTCCTGGCTTTGCCCCTTGAGAAAGCTTTACCTCTATCGCTCTAATAAAATCATGTTCCTTCACCATAGCTTCCATTTTCTCCATGGAGAACGTACCGTCAGGGTTACGAACTCCGAAATATCCTGTTCCAAAATGGAAGACGACATCCGCCCCATAACAATGATAAGGTGACAATCCCCCCTCTCCCGTATTATGATAGCAAGCTGCCATTTTCGAACCCTTGTTCAAAGCCTCAACCGCCCGAGCAGATAATGACCCAAAACTCATAGCGGAAATATTTACAATTGAACCAGGCCGATAGGGTCTACGTCTCTTGTTGTACTCCCCCATCACCTTCGCGCAAGGGACAAAGGTTTTGTCTGCCTTATTGGGGTGATTCTTTGGTAGGGGATACGGAATCATCGCTGGATTAATAAAAATGTGCCCAGGGAAATATAAGTCTTTATCTGTCCCAAAGCCCTCATAGTTATTTTGCCTCTTAGCGGAAGCATAAATCCACGAACGTTGGCTGCGATTAAAGGGCAACTCTTCTCTGTTATTCGCTACAATATATTGACGTAATTCGGGACCAATACTTTCTAACATATACCGAAAGTGCCCAATGATAGGGAAGTTGTGAAGAATAGTGTGGGCACGAGAAAAGAAAATATCTTTGATGGCAATGATGAGTAAAATCAAAAGAAGATAGCCCCACCAAGGAATAGAAGATAAAAATGTCCAAATTGCTTCCATAGTGACTTGGGATAAAAAGGTTTTTATGCTTGATTGTAATCAAATTATAGCAAATTACAAGCAATTGTCTATACAGAATTCACCCAAAAGAACGCAATCTTTTACACTTAGGTAATAACCAATTTGAATCTCCTTCGTTGATTGATACGGAAAAGGGGCATTTTCATGTACTTAATTTGAGGCAAAAGCAGGGCAATAAGCCAAGTTTCACCCCCAAAACTTAGGCTTCTCGAAAGATTCATTCGCTTTATTCATAATTATTTTTATATAATTGCGCCCCAAATGCATCAACCAACTCCAATTTTCACACATATTTGATTCCTATGGGAAAGCATTTAATGATAGTAGAGTCTCCAGCTAAGGCCAAAACCATTGAAAAATATCTCGGAAAAGATTATACGGTAAAAGCAAGTTATGGCCACGTAAGAGATCTACCCAAGGGGAACAAGGCCATTGATATAGACAACGGCTTCACCCCTCAGTATGAAGTTTTGCCAGACAAAAAAGCCATTATCAACGAATTGAAGAAATTGGCTAAGACACACGAACATATCCTATTGGCAACGGATGAAGACCGTGAAGGGGAAGCTATATCTTGGCATCTAGCGGCAGCCCTAGGCCTCGACTCAACCAAAACCCAACGAATTGTCTTTAACGAAATCACTAAAACAGCCATTGTTAAAGCGATCCAAAATCCCCGTAGCATTGACACCAATCTTGTTAATGCCCAACAAGCACGCCGAATCCTTGACCGATTGGTAGGGTTCAAACTATCCCCTATTCTATGGCGCAAAATCAAGCCAGGATTATCGGCTGGGCGTGTACAATCTGTAGCGGTTCGATTAATCGTAGATCGTGAGGATCAAATCCTCGCCTTCAAACCAGAATCTAGCTATAAAGTAACGGCCGAATTCTCCGTAAACGGCTCTCAATTGCAGGCTCAACTCCCTCAAAAGTTCAAAACGCTAGCAGAAGCAGAAGCGTTTCTGAAATCTTGTATAGGAGCCGAATACACCATTGCAAAGCTAGAGAAGAAACCTGCAAAGAAGAACCCTTCTCCTCCTTTCACGACTTCTACCCTTCAACAAGAAGCAAGTCGTAAGCTTAGTTTCCCTGTAGGCCTTACCATGCGGGTTGCGCAACAGCTGTACGAATCAGGAATGATTACGTATATGCGTACAGATAGTGTAAACCTATCTGAAGCAGCCCTCAAACAAGCAGAAACGGCTATCAAAGGAGAGTATGGGAATCAATACCATAAGAAACGAAAGTTCAAGACCAAAAACGCAGGAGCGCAAGAAGCGCACGAAGCGATTCGTCCAACGGACTTCAATCGAAAGCTTGTTACAGGAGATAAGAACCAGAAACGTCTCTACGAACTTATCTGGAAACGAGCTATTGCTTCTCAAATGGCAGAAGCAAAATTAGAACGAACCATTGTAGACATTGCCATTTCAACCAATGATAAGAAGCTTAGAGCTACAGGAGAAGTACTAAAGTTTGATGGATTTCTGAAGGTATATATGGCCTCTACGGATGATGAGCCCGAAGAAACCGAAACAAAAGGAATGCTCCCTCCTCTTCATGTTGGTCAAGTCCTTGACTTCGTTCAAATGGAGGCTCTCCAACGTTTCTCTAAACATCCGCCTCGCTACACAGAAGCGAGTCTTGTAAAAAAATTAGAGGAACAAGGAATTGGGCGCCCCTCTACATATGCTCCTACCATCTCTACCATCCAAAAACGAGGATATGCAGTCAAGGAAAGTAAAGACGGAACCAATCGCCGTTTAGAGAAACTTATCTTGGCAAAAGATAACGTTACAAAGTCGCACAAGACAGAAGTAACAGGCCGAGAGAAGATGAAACTATTCCCTACTGACCTTGGGAATATCACGACCAAATTTCTCATTCAGCATTTCCCCAATATCATGAACTACTCTTTCACTGCAAGAATTGAAAAGAAGTTCGATATTATCGCTACGGGCAATGCTATTTGGAATGAGATGCTCAAAGGCTTCTATACAGAGTTTGCGGCCAAGGTAAAGCATACACAAGAGCATGCAGAAAGAGGCGAGTCAGAGCGCTTTCTTGGCAAAGATCCCAAAACAGGAAGAGATATACTGGCTAGATTGGGGAGATACGGACCGATGGTTCAACTGGGGCGAAAAGAAGATGAAGAGAAACCAAAATTCGCCAAACTTCGATCTGATCAACGCCTTAACCTCATCACCTTAGAAGAGGCGCTCGAATTGTTTAAGCTTCCTCGAAGTCTTGGGGAGTATGAAGGCAAGAAGGTAAGTGCTAGCATTGGGCGATTTGGCCCTTATGTACGTTATGATGGGATGTTTGTTTCCCTGAAAGAGGACGACCCTTATGAGGTCACCTTAACGCGTGCGATTGAATTGATAAAAGCCAAGAAAGAAGCAGATGCCAAGAAGCTCATCAAGCATTTTAATGCAGATGTACAAATCTTAAATGGTCGCTGGGGGCCCTATATCAAATACCATAAGAAAAACGTTAAAATACCAAAGGATGTAGATCCGAAAACCCTCACCTTGGAAGATTGTGAGAAATTGTTTGAAGAAAGCAAGAACAAGCCGAAAAGAGGAGGGCGTGGAAAAAAGAAGAAATAAAGTATCTTTAATCAATATCATTAACATTAAACAATACGTAAAATGAAATCTATTCAACTATGGTGCCTCGCACTTGTTCTGTTATTTGCTTCTTGTGCTCCTATGACTAAAGATTCATATGTAAAGTCATATGCGAGTTTTGTAGATGAAGTAGGCAAAGAACATGATAACTATTCCGAGAAAGATTGGGAAACGAAAGACGAGGAGTTTAAGCAATATGTAAGTGAATATTATAAAGAATTTGAAGAAGATCTAACTACGGAAGAGAAAGCCGAATTGGTTAAGTTAGCTTTTAAGTATAACTACTACCAATACGAAAAAGGCGTGAAAGACTTGGAAGAGATTATGGAAAGTGAAGATATGAAGGAGTTGGAAAAGACCATAGAAGTCCTCGCAAAAGAAGGAGTTCAAGTAATGGAGGAGTTGGAGCCAGAGTTCCGTAAGTTTGGGAAGAAATTCGTACGAGAATTCGGAGATGATATAGGAGATCTTCTTGACAAAGTAGGAGAAGGAATTGACAAGTTAAAGGAGGAAGTATTGGAAGAACAAAAGAGATTGCGCAAGGAATTGAACAAAGACGGAGAATAACTTCGACAATTCCTTTATGATATAAGGCGTGCGATTGCATAGCCAAATCGCCGAAACAGATGTGTTGCTTTATGCACATTCGTTTCGGCGAATCTATTTTTATAGGCTTAGGTTAGAATGGATACCCAATCCCCCAATTGAATTGGAGGCGACGAATACGGTTAGCATTCGCATCCTCATCGGTAAAGATATTGTGCACCCAGCCTCTATCAGGTGCATACAATTGTTTCGCGACATCAAGCCTAACCAATAGAAAGTCAAAGTCTAGCCTCAATCCAATTCCTGCATCCCATCCTAGTCGAAAGTTCTCCCATGAGAGTACACTCTGAGCATCAAGGTCTTGGAGAGCTGTTCGATTATTGAACCACACATTTCCAGCATCGGTAAACACCGCCATATTTAGGTAAGAGAATACATTTACCCTTAATTCAGCATTCATTTCAAGCTTCCATTCTCCTCCTGGAGCGATAAGGCTCGTCGTATTGTTGTCCTGATTGGTAGAATCAATGAGGGAGGACAAGGAGAGCGTTCCTGGCCCTAAAGTATTGGACTGCCAACCTCGCATCGAATTAATCCCTCCACTAAAGAATCGACTCTCAAAAGGAACACTAGCCGTGCTTCTCGGATAAGGGTATGATCCTCCAATAAACCCGCGAAATACCAAGGTTGCAGCATCCGTTAAGGGTACATAGTATTTCCCCTCGGCCGATAACTTTGCGTAAGGAGCATAATAGAGGTCATTCCAGATGAGGTTATCAAGCGTACTAGAGTCACGTCCAATCCCTATTTTATCCAATAGAAACGGTAAATGCCCCCCTAATTCAGCAGTAATGCGCAGGAAATGCGTGGGGCGTTTTCGAGTGATGGCATAATCAGAATGGGTGTAGCTATAAGAGAAGCGAGAGCTAAACCGTCTATTGTAGTCATTCTGAATAATAATAGGCAATGACTGAATCAAATCTTGAAAGGAAGAATCAAGGATACTAATATCGATGATTTCAATATTGACAGGAGAGAAACGACTATTCTCTAGATAAGGTGTATAAGGCGTATGCGTCCACTTATAGGAAATATTCCCTCCTACTGCGAGACGTTGGTACTCACGTCTTCGTTCTACCCGTCCTGACAATGCCAGGTCAGTGGCAGGGGCGTAACGACTCAGGTTCAATTGGTTAAAGCGAAAAGGGAGGAGGAAACGTGGGAAGGAGATATTCGAACGTGCATGCGCCTCAAAGAACAGGTTTTCCAATACAGACGCCTCATCTACATTGTAGAAACCAACCTCACCTCCCAATTCGAGTTCAAAGAGTTCGGATCTATGAAAGGTATTGCGGTTCTTAAACCCAATATTCAATCCAAGGCTAGGGATACTCGAAGCAGCCCTAATATCATTGGTAAACACCTCGAATCCCCCTTTAAACTGGTATCTATTCGCCATTTGCATTTCTATATTTACATAGATTTGCGAGCGAGCCTCATCAAACTCATAGGTCAGAATCACATACTTAAGCATCCCCAATTCCTGCAAGCGTTTTTGGGTTTCTTGTGCCTTCTTCTGGGAATAATAGGTACCCTCTTGGAGAGATATACGTTTTGCGAGGAAGTTATAATTCAAACGAGAGATAAGCGAACGAGATACAATAAAGGTCAAAGGGAGGGTATCACTAAGTTGCTTTTCCGTGAGATTAAGTGCCGTTCGTTGACCAGGACGATCCCCTCTAAAGGTAGCAAAGAAGGCTTCTGGGCCATCACTAAAGGCACTAATCTTCACCCGAACTTCCCCAATCGTATAAGGGGCAAGGTCTTTATCAATATTGACCGTGACACTGAGCCACTTTGTATTGGGTTCGGGCAATATCCCTTGTGGAGCTACTTTAAAGGTATCGATAGAAAAAGATACCATCTTAGGAGAGAAATGGAAAAAGCCTCGATTACGCATGATATTCGAGATTCGAACCCGTTCGGCAGCGAAACGGTCATGCCGATAATTATCCCCTATATGCAAATAAGAATCTTTGGCGGTATTCTGACACCAACTCGCAATCTCTGGATCTTTCACGTCCCAATCCAATTCTGCGATCTTATAGGCTTTGCCTTCCTCAATAAGGAAAGTAACATTCGCCTTTTGTTGTTCTAGAGAGTTGTTAATCGTATCAATCTGATAGGCAATGTTTGGGTAGAAATATCCATTCGCAAAATAGAGGTTGTGGAGGTTCATGCTATCCTTCTGTATGGCCTCCCGCTCTACAACTATTGGAGCTTCCCCAAAATCATTCTTTAACCAATTGGTTAAACGATTGTATAGCGCCTTCCGAGATTCCCTTTTGTGGAACCATCGTTTGAAATTGGGCATATCCTCATCCATGATTCGGCCAAGGTTATGCATATACAAAAAGGTCTTGGGGAGGAGCATTCGGCGATTAGGCTTCATCTTAATCGTACTGAATACCTTATCGCTATCAAGGTTTTCGTTTCCCTTAACCTTTACAGAACCTTTGAGTAGATACTTATCTGGCTCTACGTAACGAGTCGTATTACAAGAAGATAGGAGAAAAACTATTACGAAGCATCCCCATATCAGCCAGTATTTTTGTAATATTGTTTGCATATCTCTGAGGGAAGGCGAATCATGCATGAACCATTGTCTAAAGCAAAATTAAAACTTTTCACATCCTTAAAGGCAAAAAAGTATCGTTACAAACACAAATTATTCCTTATTGAGGGGATAAAATTGTGTGAGGAAGCCATACATAGCGGACAAGAGATTGTGGCAACCATCTTATCGGAAAGTCAAGTTAAGGAAATTTCGAGTCGTTTTTCATCCCCATTACCTTCCCCTATTTATCAATTGGATGATGCCAGCTATCAACGATTGTGTTCCATGCAATCACCAGAAGGCATTATGATGGTTATCCGCATGCCCTCGACTATCCAACGACTTCCCAATTTAGCTGCGTCAGATTTAGTGTCTCCAGGTATCATCCTTGAAAACATCCAAGATCCAGGCAATCTCGGTACCCTTATACGCACAGCGGCATGGTTTGGTATAACGAATATCATTTGTACCAAAGGAACCGTCGATGTACTCAACCCCAAAACGTTAAGGGGAACCATGGGGAGCCTATTCCATACAAATATTTACTATGTGGAGGATATATGGCCTTGGATACGAGCCAATGCGCAGCAAATATGGTTGGCGGATATGGAAGGCCATCCTGTACATCATATGACTTTTGCATCGGAAGATTGGATCGTGATGGGTAATGAGGCCAATGGCATATCAGCACAGATGCGGGCAGTGCCGAACATCAAACGGGTTTGTATACCTGGCGAGGGCAAAGCCGAATCCCTCAATGTCGGCATTGCCGCAGGCATATTAATGTACAAACTCTACAACGACATTTTGTGGTTTAATACCTTATAGGAAAACGAATCCCCCTAAAAAGCGAACAGCCCCATCATCTTAGTAGACATGAGGCTGGCATCTTTACTCGACCGTCTTTTGTTCGGTGGTCGGATTGGCATTTGCGTTTGATTTACGCTTTCGATGTGAACGATAGCGTTTCCGTTTACGCTTAGGTGCCATCTCCTCTTGTGGCTTACCATTTACGGTCTCTGGCCGTTTCTCCTCCATCGGCTTACGTTCCCGTTTGTTGAATGTACGCTCTTCTGAACGGTTCACATTGTTTCTACGGCGAGGCGGATGGTTACGCATTCTTCCGTTTCGTTGTTGTGATTGTTCCTCATTACGGTTACGTTGGGAATTACGGTCATCGTTTCGGTTACGTTGCCGGTCATCATTACGAGAACGCTGGTTTGAGTGATTGCGGCCTCTTCTGTCGCGTCTATCATCTCGTCTATCCGATCGGTCGTTTCGGCGGTTGTCCCGCCCATTCGAACGCCCCCTTTGGTTATTGGAGCGTCTTTGGTTGCGGCCTCGACCGTCATTTCGGCGATGGTTACGGCCATGATGTCCACGGTTTCTCCGACGCGGTGAATACTCTGGTGTCTCTCCAAGCTCTGCAGGCACTTCCGCTTTAGGGACTTCTTGCTCAATGAGCTCCTCAATACGGAAGAAACGGAATTGGTCTGCCTCATTAATGAAGGTGATAGCCTTTCCTGTAGCATCCGCTCTAGCTGTTCGGCCAATTCGGTGCACATAGTCCTCAGCATCTTGTGGCACATCATAGTTCAATACATGGCTGATGCCGTCAATATCAATCCCGCGAGATAGGATATCAGTGGCCACTACTACCTGTATTTTCTTATTGCGGAACTCCCTTAGGGTTTCCTCTCTCTCACTTTGCTCCTTATCAGAGTGTATTCCTCCGACCTTGAGTCCAAGGCGCTTCAGTTTGCGCACCATCTGATCCACAGAAGACTTACGAGACGAGAATACAATCATGCTCTCCACCTCCTCTGTTTTCATCAGGTGTTCCAATACCTTCAGCTTTTGGTCTTCATACAAAACATACCCAACCTGTTCAATCCCTTCCGCAGGCTTAGAGAGTTCAAGGATGACCTCTTCAGGCTCATTCATGATATTCTTGGCCAGCTGTTTGATTTTAGGTGGCATAGTAGCCGAGAACATAAGGGTTTGTCTTTCCTTTGGCAACAACGAAAAGAAGCTAATGATATCATTATAGAAGCCCATATCGAGCATCTTATCAGCCTCGTCTAGCACCACCATTTCGATGTTACTAAAATCGAGGTAGCCCATTGCATGGTGCATTTTCAATCTGCCAGGCGTGGCAATAATGATATCTACTCCTCTTTTGATGGCATCCTTTTGGATAGCCCACTTCTGCTTTTCTCCTCCTCCGTAGATGGCTACACTGGATATAGAAGCGAAATATGCCAATCCCATTACGGCATTGTCAATTTGAATCGCTAGTTCCCGTGTAGGAGCGATGATAAGAGCGCGGGTCTTTCCGCGTTCCCCAAACATTAATTCGTTGATGAGCGGGATAAGGAATGCGGCAGTTTTTCCTGTTCCTGTTTGCGCACAAGCAATTAGGTCTTTTCCTGCTAGGATGTGGGGAATTGCATTTGCTTGAATCGGTGTCGCGTCTTCGAACCCCATTGAATTTACACTATCGAGGAGTTCGTATTCTAGTCCTAATTCTGAAAACTTCAATACTCTATGGTTATTATTGGTCGATAAAGCTACATATTTTCATGTAGAAAGTGAATCTTATTTATAGGTGTTACCCAGCTTTGGTACATAAAATTTCTCTATATCATTGGGTTGGGCACACAAAATCCTTGTATATACTACAATATTGTCTGGGGGCTAAGGAATATACTCAAATAAAAAGAAGGCATCTTGTCCTATCTTCTCAACTGCAATTCTCCTAAAGCACGTTGCCTGCAAGTAGGTTCTCTCTCCAGCCTTTGTCCATATATGGGTTACTTGCTGTGTGTTTAAATACTGAATTCGTTCTTGCATCGGTATATCATCGTTCAAAAACCGTACTACATATTCATTCTGTTGTAAAACTTCCTCGATTCGTAGAGGAGAGGGGCTAATGGCAGTGAGTACGCGGCAGTTTGTCAGGGCAGGGAGCGCCCAAGCATGCGCAGGTTCAGCTAACACAATGGCGTTTTCGCCAATAGATTGGGCAATGGCGTTTCGGATGGTATGGAGGTAAGCTTGTTGAACGGTATTGGGTTGTAAGAACCGCCGAAGTTCCTTCCCACGAAAGTACAAGCTCCCTCCTACAATGATACACAAGCCCACTATCGCAATGGTTTTCTGTATAAGCGAATAAGTAGGAAGGGTTTTAGGGAGCGAAAGCAGCCATTGGGCGAAAGCAAGGTGTAGGAGAAAGGTGCACCAAAACAGATAACGTCCTCCAATTGCAATACCTGCCACATATCCTATTATATAGCCCAATACACCAATTGACAATCCCCCTATCAAGAAAGCATCCTTTTGGGTGTAGATATATCTGATTGCAGGCATTGCCACTAGACATATCGGACCCAAAGCAGGGAGCAGGTTTGTGTATAAATCTGATTGGAACCAAACCTTGGTTGTGCCCGAGAAGAAAACCTCTGTATAGGAGAAATAAGGCCATATAAGCGCAATTACCAAAGCGCATACTGGAACGCCTTGCAAGAGGGAAAAGGCCTTCCAATCAAAGGATTTCCATGCTAGCCCCCAGCCTCCAATAAAGGCAAACGTACCTACCACAGGATGGCAGACAAACCCCAGTATACTAAGGCAAGCATATAGAGGGATATTAGGAGTTTTTTTGGCCAATGCGGCTAAGGCATGTAAGCATAAGGCAAATACAAAAGTACCCCTATAAGGTGCTGTAAAGACGAACATATACATATGATAGGCATTCGTCCAATCATAGCCTACCCCCCATACGAACAACATACTTAATAGTACAACTAAGGGCAATAGTGGTTGGGCAGGGCATAAGCGAATCGCCAAACGATAGAGCCCACTCACCCATAAAGTAACATTTACACAGGCAGCCAAAAGCAATATACTTGCTAGAGACAAACCTGAATATCGCATGAAAAGCCCCCATAATAATGTGTAAGGAGTAAAGCGAGGAGAAGCATCACCAGGAAGGTAAGATACCATTTGATGGTAGGGTACCATGGTCGGATAGAGAGTTCTTGGATGGCCGCAGCTGTCTCCCAAACGTCAGATGTTATGTTCCAATAGCCTCTAAACGCAAAACCTCCTGTTGCCAACAGGAGGATAATACAAACGAATATATATCCTTTTAATCCGTTACCAACAGGAGGTTTGCGTATATACATCTAGGTAGAAACGCTATTGAGGCTTCTCTATATGAACCACAATTTTATCAGATACCAATCGCTGAAGAGGGAAGACTACGTACTTATCTCCTGCATGTAGGGTGAAGGAGACATTGTCCATCTTAACGATTCGCCCCTTATATCCATCTACCTCAATGATTTGACCGATACGGAAATTCTTCTTTGTATAAATAGAAGAGAGTATATTCGTTAGGATTCCCCTTGCCGCATATCCATATGCAATCGCAAATGCCAACGCAACTCCTAGGAGGATAATCATCTCGTTGTTTTGCACCAAAGAGGTATCAATTCCTGCTTGCTCTAGGCTTGTCACAGAGATAATAATGACAAGGAAATAGAACAATACTGTGCTAATGACCTGCCATGCAGCGATCCCAAACGACTTAGCAGCAGATGCCACAAACTTCTTCACAATAGAAGCAAGATATAGCCCCATACCAAACACCAATAGTGCACTAAAGAGCCTTGGCATTTCGCCAATAAGGTTCTTCAAGCCCTCAGATATAACAGCCAGTCCTAGTACATCTGTAGCACTCATCAAGAAGATGAGCATAATAAGCCAATAGACAACAGTTGAGAGGATTTCTGTGAGGCTAATATTCATATTGCCGAATAAATCCAACTTATCTACGAGGGAGTCTAACTTTATTTGCGTAAGGAGTCTTTTAACCAGCCCCATCAGGAATTTCGCCAATATCCATCCTATCAATAACATCATCAACGCCCCCATAAGGCCTGGGATGATTCCCAACATCTCTTGTATAATACCTTGAAAAGAGTTTTTTATCGTTTCAAACATGATTCTATTATAGTTTTACGAATATTCTGAACAATACTTTGCGACTAAAAACAGGTGTAAATTTAAAAGATTAAACCTACACCTGCTTTACCAATAGCTTTCATTTTACTTAAAAAAACATATCTCTAGAACTACTTTCTAGTGACGCGGCGTGCGTCAGGCCTGATTTTCCTCCTTACCGTCTTTAATCTCGTTGGGATAATCAAACATGGCCTTGCTCAAACTAGTTGCTGCATGAGAAGAAAATAGCTCTAGACACTCCATCACGGCAGCAATAGATTCGATGCTTCCAATCACGTTCTTCTTAACGTGATCTGGTAGAACATCTACTGGTTCTATTTGCTTAAAAGGGTTTTCCATTAGTCCAGAACTTTTTCTGCTTGTTGAATAATAACTTTCACTCGCTGTCTCGCTCGTCTTAGACGCATTTTGGCTGCACTTTCGGATAGCTCAAGTACGTGCATGATTTCCTTAATAGGCATATCATCTTGATACTTCATCAAGAGAATCATCTTATCTTCAGGTGCAATCTTGTTCAGAGCATATTTTAATTGCTCGGTTCTTAAACTTAGTATCTCATTTTCCGTAAAATCTTCTTCTTCACCTAGATCAATTTTTTCATTAATGTCTACTGTTGAGAGTTTCTTTGCCTTTCGGTAATATTCGACGCAATAATTATAGGTAATAGCGTACAACCAGGTCGAAAAACGGCTACGTCCTTCAAACTTTCCAAGTTTCATGAATACCTTCAAGAAGACATCCTGAACCATGTCTTGCGCGCTATCTTTATCCTGCACAAAGGATATACATTTCCGATATACCTTATTGGCATAACGGTCATATAGAATACCAAATAGTTTGGTTTTCCTCTGGGTGATAATTGCGTGTACAATCTCTTCGTCTGTAAGTCTTGCGTTATTCGCCAATTGTCCTTTATATTTAGACGGATGATTCTCTGAATGGTTACACAAATTTACGCAATAATATAAAAATATCATTTACGTATCTTATAAATATCTCTAAATCAAGGCTTTCTACCTTGTGAGCTATGTATATGCCATTCACAAATCACAAAAACTTTGCCATTAAAAAGGGTAAGATTGTACACAATGCGTAAGAAACAGCCTACTTAACAATCCTAAATGTTGCGTATTCTCCCCTTCCATTTTCCATCCGTATGAAGTACGTACCTTTTGGCAAGTGGCCTGTTGGGATTTCGTCAATGGCACCTTGATACCGAGCCAGTTCGTGCCCCAATGCGTTTAGTAATATTACGTGTTCAACCTGCCTATGGAGGTCTCCATAGTTAAAAAACAAGCTACCTGTAGTAGGATTAGGATAGCATACAAAGTCCCCAAGGTTTTTGCCATCAAATAAGCCTGTGCTTTGGTTGGTTTGGTAGATAAATTCGACTTGGGCAGAGTCTATTGTCATAGCCGCATTCGTTACAGGCCATACAACGACGATTACAGTACCGTCTCCACCTCCGTATCGAGCCGAAAGCACCGTATCTACAAATAAGCCAGAAGCCGTATCCTGTGGGTTAAGTCCCAAACTATCTAGAAGAGGTACCGTATCACTGTACATAAAAGAATCGGTGAGGTTCAGGATAGAACGTCCCAATTGAATCTCTCCTGTAAAGGGCTGCTGGCCTTTGTTCTCAAAAGTCAAAAAGTAGGTGAGTAATTGTCCTTCTTGTATAGTGCCTCCCATAGGAGTAATGGCTAACCCACCTGTAGCAACACCCAGAGAAGGTATCTGTGCATATACAGCAGAGAGACTAAACACAATTGCAAACAACAAACTGCAGGCTGATCGAAGGTACATCATATTCTTTTTCTTTAAAATAATCTTGTCTTAACTATCTTCCTAAGTAAGTTATAGCGTATATTACGCATTCAACTAACGGTCATACGCAACACCAAACAGAAATCTTTATTGCCGAATGGATATCATTAACCAAATCATCCACTCCTTAAAGAAGGAAGAGATTCGTCATTTCAAACTATTTGCTAATCGAAGTCATAACACTCAGAATCGAAAAGATTTAGCCTTATTTGACTACATAAAAAAACATAAAAACAGCTATAATGAGGACAAAATTCATCACCAACTGTATGGAAACGCGCCTAAGAATGCATTTTATAGACTTAAACACCGTCTGCTTTCAGAACTAAACAAAAGCCTGTGGCTGCTACATTTTGAAAAAAGTGCGGTTTCACAAAGCTTATACCTCTATACGCTTTCTCATCTTCATTTTGAGCACAAAAGATTTGAGATTGCGTTATTCTACTTACGCAAGGCCGAAAAGACCGCTTTGAAGGAAGAGCACTTCGAAGTATTGGATCTCATTTATAGTCTATTCATTCGTTTGTCCTATGAAATTGTAAGCATCAATCCAGAGGAATATATTGCCCTAAAGCGAGAGAATCGGGAGAAAAGAGATGCCCTCAATGACCTAGATGATATACTTGCGGTGGTAATTTATCGACTCAAGAGCTCCCTTAATAGCTCCAAGGATATCGAAATCTTGCGCCTGTTGCAGAAGACAGTAGACGAATATACCCAGAGAGATACCCTTGTAAAAAGCCCCAAGTTACGGTTCAAAATCTACGCTGCTGTTAGTCGAATCCTCGCCCAGAACCACGAGTATGTCACCTTAGAGGCCTACCTCAAACAAACCTATGAGGCATTTTCGGCTGATGACCTCTTCAACAAGACCAATCACCGAATCAAGTTACAAATGCTTACCTACCTTGTCAATGCCTTGTTTAAGAACCGTAAATTCAGGGAGTCATTGCAATATGCAGAGGTATTGAAGGAGGCCATGCAGGAATATAATGGGATGCTCGAAGAACAATTCCGCCCCTTCTATTATTACGCCTTGGTCAATAACTATTCGGAATTCAATGTAGAGAAGGCCATTTTAATCCTCCAAGAACTCAAACAACAATTGGCTTCTAAAGCTTCATTTGATAGCATCTCCATTTACATCAACCTATCCATCCTCCAATATCGAATCAAGAAATACCGTAAGTCCATCAAAAGCCTCATCGAACTCTACCTGTTCGAGCCCTACCAAAAAGCCAATCAGGAGCTCAAGCTAAAGGTGGAGTTATTCGAATTGTCGGTACGCTACAAGGCACTCGACAATGAAATCCTGATTCAACGTATCCAACAGGTATTTCGTGATTACGAAGGCCTATTCCAAGATCCCAAGCACCAACGAGACGCCCAATTCCTCTCCCTTCTCAAACGCATGAATGAAGCGAGTTTTGAACTAGAACCTGCAACTCAATTGCTAGAAGACATGCAAGGCTTTCTACATACCCAGGCCTCTGCCTCGGCTCCTAGTTCGATATTCGACTATAATACCATCATCCAAGAACAATTGAATGAATGGCAATAAAAGGAGCAAGGGCTAATTCAAAGGAATCGTTTTGTACTGCCACTTATTTTGCAGTTTGTATTTCTTCCTCAGTAGGCGAGACAATAAAATCCCTGATACAATCAAGCCTGCAGAGATGGCGACTGTCTTGATGTCAAATGCTTGTCCGTTAATCCATCGATTCACTCCTCCAATCCCCAAAAAGATCACTCCCGATAAAACCAATCCTCCACTCGCCATAGGAATAAAGTACTCTCCATATCGATCTCCAGGATTACGGTATACCCACCCAATTTCCTCCAATTTAACCTCATCATAGTAGACTCGGTTCATGCTCGAAGAACCCGAACCCATCTTCACTTTCTTCTCTATGACAATAGTTGAATCACTGACATGGTGAAGCTTACCTGAGTAGGTTGATTTATCATCGCGCATCTTCACCCGAATATAATCCCCAGGCATATAACGTACCCGTTTAGCCCGCGTAGGATTTTCGATGCTTAGATAGTGCTGCCCATAAAGATCGGCAGTCATCAAACACAAAATAATGGTAAGGAAAGAGAAAAAGAATATTCGCATAATGATTGGATTTCTATTGACTGAAATACAAACCTTGACAAACAAGTTAAGGAATCGATCTCAAAAATCTGGTAGGAACTCCTATACATAAGGGTATAAACTAAAGCCAACTCGTACATACAATGCCTCATCTGTTTGGCGGAACGCTAAAATACAATGGAACACAGCCTATCTCTATACCATTCTTTAGCCCTATCCTACAACTCCTAATTTACAGCCTATCCCTCTATTGGCTCTCAATGCCTCATTGAGAACATACATTTATATAAACACTACCCGATTACCTAACTAGGAAATCATACTTCACGCGCCAAATCATTGATTACCTAACTAGGAAACCATACTTCACGCGCCAAATCATTGATTACCTAACTAGGAAACCATACTTCACGCACCAAATCATTGATTACCTAACTAGGAAACCATACTTCACGCACCAAATCATTGATTACCTAACTACGTAATCATACTTCACGCACCAAATCATTGATTACCTAACTACGTAATCATACTTCACGCACCAAATCATTGATTACCTAACTAGGAAACCATACTTCACGCGCCAAATCATTGATTACCTAACTAGGAAACCATACTTCACGCACCAAATCATTGATTACCTAACTAGGAAATCAATGATTTGGCGTAAGAAGGCATTGTCCGCGGACAATCTCATGTAATCTCACAAATTCCCTAAAATTTAGACAAGGTTGAGACGTATCAAAAGACAAGTCGGATATTTTACATAAGAAGTTGCATCATGCCTCCTCCTAGGTCTCGTATTTTTATCCATACAATCACATCTTCGACTCTCCATGTCTTCGCTTCTCATCTCTCTACCCTTCACTTGTATAGATATTGCTCAGCGAAATCCCTAAAGTTCCCTTTTCGCCAAATAAAAAAATTGCTTATTCCTCATCTATTTCAGAACTTCCCACAGTATTTCAGAGAAACCTTAACGAACATTGGACTCTACCATCCGTATCGCCATATTTGCCTCAGGGAGTGGCAGTAACGCGCAGAAGATAATTGAGTATTTCCAAGGGGATACCCAAACGCAGATACCCCTTATCGTCACCGAAAACAAAAAGGCTGGCGTCATCCAACGTGCAAGTCATTTCGGTATTCCTGTTGCCCATATTGGCAAGCCTCTATATCGCCAAGGTGACTATCTCGTAAGCCTACTCAAAGGCCACTCCATTGACTTAGTTGTATTGGCGGGCTACCTCAAAAAGGTTCCTGAAACATTGGTAAAGCATTATCCAAAACGTATCCTGAATATTCATCCTGCCCTATTGCCTGCCTTTGGCGGAAAAGGGATGTATGGCATGAATGTTCACAATGCTGTAATTTCATCGGGCTGTACCAATTCGGGTATGACTATTCATTATGTCAATGAGGTATATGATGAGGGAGAAATCGTTTTTCAGGCGAAAATCCCCATAGAATCGCATTGGACAGCGATTGATTTGCAGAAAGCAATACAGAAACTGGAACATGCTAATTATCCATTAATTATCGAAAAAGTGTGTCAAAGAATTCGAATAGACAAGAAATAATACTACTTTTGTCATCTCTGTGGGAAATATGAAAGATACTTACAAAATACATTCGGCACTCATATCTGTATACCACAAACACAATCTAGATGAATTAGCGAAAACGCTAGATCGTCTGGGTGTCCGTATATACTCTACGGGTGGTACGGCTCGATTCATTCGAGCCCTAGGAATTGAGGTTGTTGAAGTAGCGGATCTTACTGGTTATCCCTCAATACTAGGAGGACGTGTCAAAACCCTCCACCCTAAGGTACATGGCGGTATTCTCGCAAGACGAAACGAGGAATCTGACGTCCAAGAATTAGGACAGTATGAGATCCCTCCTATTGACCTCGTCATTGTAGATTTATATCCTTTTGAGGAAACTGTGAAAAGTGGAGCATCCCAAGCTGAAATCATCGAAAAGATAGATATTGGCGGGATCGCATTGATTCGAGCAGCTGCTAAGAACTATGAACACGTCACAGTAGTTCCTTCTCAGGAATATTACGCCACCTTACTCCAAACGCTTGAAGAACATGAAGGAGGCATCAACCTGCAAATGCGAAAGTACTTCGCGGCACAGGCATTTCGGGTTTCATCTCACTATGATACCCAAATCTTCCAATACATGAGCCCTGAAGCGGAAGTTCTAAAAATCTCTGAGAATCAGCGTATTCAATTGCGGTATGGCGAGAATCCACATCAAAAAGGATTCTTCTATGGGGACATAGAATCGCACTTTGAGCAGTTAAATGGCAAAGCGCTTTCTTACAATAACCTAGTAGATATTGATGCGATTCTCCAAATCGTTGATGACTTCGAAGAGCCTTTCTTTGCAGTCGTAAAGCATACCAATCCTTGTGGCTGTGCCATAGGTACAGATCTATATGAGGCATGGACCAAAGCCCTTGAGTGTGATCCTCTCTCGGCCTTTGGCGGTATTCTTGCATGTAATGGAACGGTCACGAAGCAAATCGCCGAGTCCATGCGAAAGCTCTTTTTTGAGGTACTGATTGCCAACGATTTCGAGGAAGATGCCTTGGAGATTTTGCGAAAGAAAAAGAAACGGATTTTACTTAAGCGCAAGCCACAAACCTTACCCAATAGAATCGTAAAATCTGCACTAAATGGATATATAGTTCAAGATAGAGATACACTGGTAGTAAAGCAGGAAGACATGGTCTGCAAAACTACCCGTACCCCTCTAGATACTGAATGGAAAGATATACTCTTTGGAGAGAAGGTCATTAAACACCTAAAATCCAATGCAATAGGGATCGTAAAGCATCAACAACTTATCGGAAGTGGCATTGGGCAAACTTCTCGGGTAGATGCTGTCAAGCAGGCGATCCAAAAAGCCATAGACAAAGGGTTCTCTCTTGAAAATGCTACCCTCGTTTCGGATGCATTTTTCCCCTTTGCTGATTCCGTAAAGCTTGCCTTCGAGGCAGGAATTACGTTGGTTATGGAACCAGGCGGGTCTATTAGAGACCAAAAAACAATTGATTTTTGTGAAAACAACAACATGTGCTTAATCCTCACGGGAAATCGACACTTTAAGCACTAAATTTCTTCTTCTAGAAAATGGGACTATTTGATTTTTTTACTACTGATATAGCCATAGACTTAGGAACAGCCAATACCTTGATCATGTATAATGATCAAATTGTGGTAGATCAACCTTCTATAGTAGCCGTAGACCGTGTTTCGAGAAAAGTTATTGCCATTGGTACCGAAGCACAACAAATGCACGAAAAGACGCACGAAAAATATAAAACGATTCGACCGCTGAGAGATGGGGTAATCGCAGACTTTAAGGTGGCAGAGGATATGATTCGGGGAATGATTCGAATGATTAACAAAGGGAAATCACGATTCTTTGCCAATCAATACCGTATGGTCATTTGTATCCCCAGTGGAATTACAGAAGTAGAGAAGCGAGCGGTGAAAGATTCGGCAGAGCAAGCAGGAGCCCGAGAAGTATACCTTATCTCTGAGCCTATGGCTGCCGCAATTGGAATCGGTATCAATGTGAAGGAGCCGACAGGATATATGATCGTCGATATTGGAGGAGGAACAACAGAGGTGGCCGTCATTGCCCTATCAGGTATTGTAAGCGACCAAAGTATCCGAATCGCAGGAGACGAGTTCAATGAGGATATCCTAAACTGCCTACGTAAACAGCACAATATGCTCATCGGTGAAAGAAGTGCCGAACGCATTAAGCTAGAAGTAGGAGCTGCTCTCCCAGAATTGGACAACCCACCACCAGATATTGAGATTCGAGGAAAAGACCTTATGACAGGTATCCCACGTACAATTTCTATCTCTTACAAGGAAATTGCACATGCCCTCAATAAGTCTATCTCTCGTATTGAAGACGCGATCCTAAAAGCCCTCGAAGATACTCCACCAGAACTTTCTGCGGATATATTCGAAAAGGGTATTCACCTCACAGGAGGAGGCGCATTGCTCAGAGGACTTGATGTAAGACTCCGAGAAAAGACTAAGCTGCCTATCTTCGCCGCAGAAGATCCTCTGAGAGCGGTTGTGAGAGGAACAGGTATCGCCCTCAAACACCTAGATGAGTATAAATATTTGATGAGCTAAAGGACAAGTATGAGGAATTTTCAATGGGAAGTTCCTCTATGTACAATATTTTTTACAATCGGATAGGGAAATTCTCCCTATCCCCTGTATATTTTATATATTTGTCCAGCAAGTTTTATAAGAATACTCCATGTTACCACTATTAGCGTTTTTATCTCGCTATCGTAACGCGATCCTATTCTTGTTACTGGAAATCATTGCGCTTCTCATCGTAGTTCAGTTCAATGCCCGACAACGATACCTACTAGGTGATATTGGGATGAGCCTCGCTGGTTCTGTACAGGAAGTTCGTGCAAATGCGGTTAGCTATTTAGGTCTTAAGGAAGAAAATGATGACTTGAAGGACGAGAACATTCGCCTTCGACAACGCATCCTTCAATTGTCTAAGGAGCTAAACGTCCATAAGAACCTAGCAGCTCTAGACAGTACAAAAGACCGCGTCATCCAACCTTTCCTATCCCGAGAAATATTCGAACATATTCCTTGTAAGGCGATTAAACACTCGACTTACAAGAACTATAACTATATCACCATTGATAAAGGAAGTAGACATGGTATTGAGAAGAATGCAGGTATCATCTCTCCCGAGGGAATCGCAGGCCGTATCGTAAGTGTAGGCAAGGACTATAGCATTGCCTTGAGCCTCCTAAACCTCGACTTCGAGTTGAGTGTACGCAGCCTCAAAACGAGAAATGTCGGAATCTATGAATGGACAGGCCAATCTACTCGATACGCTAAGATTAAAGCCATTCCACTAGATGTGAACCTTGCCGTAGGAGATACCATCATTACTACAGGTAGTAGTACAATCTTCCCTGAAGGATACCTCGTAGGTGCCATCAGCGAAATCAATGATAATACAGGTACAGGTTTCCACGATATTACGGTTAAGCTCTCCACAGACTTCCATACGCTCCGAAACCTGTACGTCGTCAAGGCCACTCACCGAGCGTTCTTACAGAACCTCGAAAAGCAAATCAACATAAAAGAAGAATAGAAGGATGAATGATATTATTAGAAATATACTAGCGTTTATCCTGTTCACTTTTTTTCAGGTGTTCTTATTGGATGAGTTGGAGCTATTCAACATTGCCCCTCCTTTTCCTTTTCTGCTCTTCATCTTCATGTTGCCGACTTCCATCCCTACCCCACTCCTGTATATCATCACCTTCGCTACAGGATTGATTGTAGATATCCTCTCAGGAAGCCCAGGCCTTCATGCCTTTTCTTGTGTATTTGCAATTGCATTAAGGGGGCAAGTTATCCTCGCTACTATGTCCTCTCACTATCGGAGTGCCACCGAAATATCCCTCAATAGCCAAGCGTCCTCTTGGTATGTGACCTATTTGCTTACTTTGATAATTGCCCATCATACGGTATATTATTTATTAGAAGCGATGGTACAATACAATTTCTTGTATACCGTCATGAAAATCATCGTAGGGTCTTTATATACTTTCGTCTTATCCTACATGCTCGCGCTTCTCTTCTACAAAAAGTAAATGGCATTTATTCTTATTCATTCGATCAAATAAGTTGTTCTGGCGATGGTTGATACGTTGAAAATTCGAGGCAATATTATCATGGTCTTTATGGGCCTGGTATTCTTTGTCTATATCATCCGCCTCTTCTCTATTCAGGTATTGAGCAATGAGTATAAAGGGCAAGCTCATAGAAATATGGTCAAGACCAAGATTATTACCCCCTCAAGGGGCAATATCTATAACCGCTATGGCCAAATCTATGTGAGTAATAGCCCTATATTCGACCTATATGTAACCCCACGTGAGCTAGAAGTACCTGATACCAATATCCTTATGGCACGCCTCGACATGAGCCTAGAGGAAGTAAATAACCGAATCCAAGAGGCTTGGCGATTGAAAGATGCCATATTTGCCCGATACATAGAGCCTGATACATACTCGGCTCTACGCGAAGAAACATGGAACTTCCAAGGGCTCAGCTTCCGTGCAAATAACAAACGTTTTTACCGCCATCCCGTGGGCGCCAATATCCTCGGATATATCAATGAGGTCGATTCCGCCCAAATACGCGAATCAAAGCAGTACTACCGAATGGGGGACATGGTAGGTCGGTCAGGCATTGAACGACATTATGAGGAGGTATTGAGAGGGGTAAAAGGAACGGAGGTGGTATTGAGAGATAAATACAACCAAGAGGTAGGAAGCTATGCAGGAGGGAGCAAAGACAAAACGCCTATCAATGGCCAAGACATGATGCTTGGCATTGACTCTCATCTCCAAGCATTCGGCGAATTCCTCATGCAAAACAAAAAAGGAAGTATTGTGGCTATCGAACCTGCTACAGGGGATATTCTCGCCTTTGTCAGTGCGCCTACCTACAATCCAAATATGCTTGCGGGGAAAGACTTCCGTAGAAATTGGCTGAGACTAAGACGCGATAGCCTAAAGCCACTCTACAATCGCCCACTAATGGCCGCCTATCCGCCAGGCTCTATCTTCAAACTAGCAGTCGGACTGGCCGCATTGAATGAGGGAGTCATCACCGAACATACCTTCTATAGCTGCGGAGGCGCCTTTTACCGTAACCGTGGTAAGCCAAAATGCCGTGGACACATCACCCCCCTCAACTATAAAGACGCCGTAAAATACTCCTGCAATTCATACTTCTCGGCAACCTATATGGACTTCCTTAATCATATGAAGTTTGCCGATATATACGAATCCTTCAACCTATGGCATGACTATATGGGATCCCTAGGTATGGGGCATGTCCTCAATATTGATATTCCTTATGAGAAATCGGGTTTGATTCCGAGTACGGATATGTACGATGATGAAAAACGATGGTACGGTAAGAATCGTTGGAAAGCAACAACCATTATCAGTAATGCCATTGGTCAAGGAGAGATTCTTATGACACCTCTTCAAATGGCCAATATGGTAACGACCATCGCCAATCGTGGATACTATATCCAACCGCATTTCGCCAAGGCCATCAAGGATGAGAATGGCCAATGGAGACGAGAGCCTTACCCAACCTACCAATCGCCTATTGCCCGTGAACACTTCCAAGTGACCATAGAAGCAATGGAGGAGGTAGTAGCTTCAGGTACTGCCCGACGTGCTTTCATCAAGGATATTCCAATCTGTGGGAAAACAGGTACAGTGCAAAACCCCCATGGTAATGACCACGCGGTATTTGTCGGCTTCGCTCCTAAGGAACGCCCACAAATTGCCATTGCGGTCATCATCGAAAATGTACCCACAGGAGGGGGAGGAACATGGGCTGCTCCTGTTGCGAGCCTTATGATTGAACAATACCTCCGCAAGGAAATCGTGGAGAAGGAGTTTGAATTCAAACGAATCACAGAAGCCGACTTTATCCATAAGAAGAAAAAGAAGGTGCTTGGCCCTGGTATTACGGTTACGGAAGGGGGCGTTATCCATATCCAACGCCCAGCCGATGAGAGTACAGAGCTGATTCATAACCTCGTACCAACAGCTCCCGAACCAGATGATGATGAGGTTCCGCCCGAAAACTAAGCCCGTGTTGTTATTGCCCATTTCATAATTCGAGAATACAGTGCAAAGAAAACGAATTGACGTAGATTGGATTACGACTGTCTTGTTCATTACCCTCGTCGTTGCAGGTTGGATGACGATTTATGCAGTCTCCTCCCTCGATGGAGATGGCCTATTCGATGGTGCCACCAACCATGGAAAGCAGTTCATGTGGATGGGTATTTCGGCAGTGGCCGCTATTCTTATCCTCTCCCTAGACAATCGATTTCTGGAGGAAATTAGCTATATCGCCTATGGAGCTTCTGTATTGCTCCTACTATCCGTCTTTTTCATCGGTACAGAGGTCAATGGAGCAACTAGTTGGCTCAGTGTAGGAGGCATTAGGATACAACCAGCGGAGTTTGCTAAAGTAACTACAGCCATGGCCTTAGCGAAGTATATGTCGAGCATGAACTTCAATATGAGCAATCTCCGTCACTTGCTCATCGCTGCATTGATGGTAATCATCCCGCCTATTATTATCATCCTACAAAATGATACAGGTTCGGCATTGGTATTTGGGAGCTTCATTATTATGTTCTACCGAGAAGGTTTGTCGCCCCTCATTCCTGTCATGATACTTCTCCTCGCATTCGTCGGCTTGCTCACCTTAGGCCTAGGAAACCAACTCATTGTCATTAGTGTACTGGTCGGATTAGCCATATTCTCCTTCGCTATCTTTTATAACAAACGCATCGTTAGTAAGCTTATATCTGCCCATGTATTGGCACTAGGCTTCTTTATCATGGTGTCTTTCGGGACTGACTTATTTGTAAACCGTGTACTCGCAGAACACCAAAAGACGCGTATCATGGTGCTATTCGATCCAGAGATTGACCCACGAGGTTCAGGCTATAATATCATACAATCTAAGATTGCCATTGGCTCAGGAGGCCTTATTGGAAAGGGGTTCCTAGAAGGGAACTATACCAAGGCGAAGTTTGTGCCTATGCAGGTAACAGACTTTATCTTCTGTACCATAGGAGAAGAGCATGGATGGATGGGTAGTAGCTTTATCATTCTTGTATTCTTCGCCCTTCTATGGCGCGTCAAATTTATATCCGAGAACTCGAAGACTAGGTACACCCGTATCTATGGATACGGGGTCATATCGATTATCTTCTTCCATTTGTTGATTAATGTGGGAATGACCATAGGCCTTGTACCCGTTATTGGGATTCCTTTACCTATGTTTAGCTATGGAGGATCTTCCCTTCTTTCGTTCACCATCTTGGTGTTCATCCTCATCAACCATTACTCCTATCGAATCAATATCCTTGGATCGAAATACTGATTCAAACTTCTGCATACAGACAAATGCCATCGCTTCATGGTAAGCGATGGCATTTGTGCATTATCATATACACCTAGTTCCTCACTGCAATTGTGCCAATGCCGCCTCCACTGTCTGTACAGGCAATTGACATTGTTGGTCTTGGCATACGTATATATGCGTCCCTTCCTTCAATCGATTAGCCAATATAGATAGTTCACTGGCTTCCGTTGCCCCAGCAAACAAACAGTTGGGCAAATAGTATTGTCCAAAGGCCTTCCGAATACTATGAGCCCCCTTGCCTGTTATGGCAACCTCATAAGTAGGGAATATATGGGTAAGCATTAGATTCGCCCAATTGGCATGCCATGCAGGCGATTTGAAGAGATTAGGACGAATGTTCTGTAACATCTGTTCGGACAATGCACGATACGCCTCCTTGCCTGTCAGTAGCCCCAAGATACGGAGGTTCTCAGCCATCACCGAATTCGAAGCAGGAATCACGTCATCAGCTGTCTCCATCGAACGAGCCACCAACTTTTCCCCATTAGAGGGCGTATAATAGAACATTGCCTTCTCCTCATCGTAGAAGTACTGCATCGTATATGCCAAATGACGTTCTGCTGCCACAATCCATTTTTCCTCGAATCCCACTTCATACAATGACAGATACGCCCGTATCACCCAAGCATAATCATCTAAGAAGCCTGTTATACTGCGTCTGCCCTCCTTATAGTTACGGAATAGCATCCCTCCATCCGTGACCTTTTCTTGAATGAAAGCAGCATTGCGCATAGCCATATCTAGAAAACGAACTTCCCCAAATACCCGATACGCATCCACATAGGCCTTCAACATCATGGCATTCCATGAAGTCAATATCTTATCATCTAAACCTGGCCGAATACGCTTCGACCGAACCTCTAAAAGCCGAGCTTTCGAATCCGCCATAAATTGCTTGAAGCCCTCTACATCTATACCCTTACGTTTGGCAAATGCCTCCTCGGTCTCTTGGGCAAACAGTATATTCGAATGCTCCCAATTGCCATGAGGCTGAACATGATAGTACTCAGAGAACAAAGGCTCCTTGTCCCTCCCCAAACAATCAACCAGTTCATCTTGTGTCCACATGTAAAACTTCCCCTCCACTCCTTCCGAATCCGCATCCAGAGACGAATAAAACCCTCCCTCGGGCGATGTCAATTCCCGCTCGACAAACGCCAACGATTGGTAGACCACATGTTTATATAAGGGCTTTTGGCTTTGCTGATAAGCCTCTGCATACAGGCTCACCAATTGCCCATTATCATAAAGCATCTTCTCAAAGTGTGGAACCTTCCAATAAACATCTACAGAATACCGTGCAAATCCACCTCCCACTTGATCATAGAGTCCCCCTAATGCCATTCGATTTAAGGTCAGGTCTACTGCTTCTTGCGCCTTTTTATGTCCGAATAAATGTCCAACACGTAATAGAAAGAGGTTATTCGTAGGCAATGGGAACTTATTCGCACTCGTTAAACGCCCTCCATATTCAAAGTCTATTTGATCCAACCAATCCGTCAATATATCGGATAGCTCTTCTTGAGTAAAGGCATCTTTCGATTGACTCTTTACCATATCTGCCATTTTCTGGATGCTCTGCGTAAGGTATTCTGCCTGTGAAAGGGCTTGATCAGCCTTGTTGCGATACCAATTCGACAATTGAATGAGGGCGCGCATCCAATGCTGCTTCGGGAAGTATGTTCCTCCAGTCAGAGGTCTTCCATCAGGAAGGGCAAAACAATTCAACGGCCAACCTCCATGCCCATTGATCATCACAACCGCATCCATATAAATCTTGTCTACATCGGGTCGTTCCTCCCGATCAACCTTGACACACACAAATCGTTCATTCATCAAACGAGCAACCTCTTCTTGCTCAAAGCTCTCTCGTTCCATTACGTGACACCAATGACAAGCCGCATAGCCAATACTGACCAAAATAAGCTTATCCTCGCGTTGTGCCTTCTCAAAGGCTTCCTCCCCCCAAGCATACCAATCGACAGGATTATGAGCATGTTGTAATAAGTATGGACTCGTCTCATGAATCAATCGATTGGTATGGGTATGTTTGTTCTTCATTCGTTACTAGAAAAAGGATAGGTTAATTCTGAAATTCGGGTTTCTTCTTTTGCATACTTGCCATAAAAGCTGCATTCAGATCATTCGACAAAATCATAGCCGCATTCCATGTAGCCATATAATTCAAGCCATCAGCAATTGAATGCTCACGCGAATACTTAATCACCTCCTTCGTACCACGAATAGACAAAGGCGACTTCGAGGCAATAAGAGCAGCAACCTTCATGACTTCCTCCATCATCTCTTCCCTAGTCTCCGAACTCTTGTTCACAAACCCAATTGACTTCGCTTCTTCTCCATACATCTTCCGACCCGTATATGCCAACTCACGCACCATCGCATCCCCTATAAGCTTAGGCATCCGTTGGAGTGTACCCAAATCTGCTACCATCCCCATATCAATCTCTTTAATGGTAAAGTAGCCCGAATGCGTTACATAACGCATATCACACGCACAAACAATATCAACACCTGCTCCAATACATCCTCCATGAATCGCTGCAATGACGGGCTTACTACAGGCCTCTATCGCATTAATCGGAGCCTGCAACTCAAACACCATCTTCCGAACATTCTCTCGTATACGTCCCTCACAATTGCTTTTCGTACGTTCTCTAATCCCCATCAATACACTCAAATCAATCCCTCCACAGAAATGCTTTCCATTCCCATTTAGAACAATAACCCGTACATCATCAATCTCATCCAATCCCTCAAATACCGCTTTAAGGTCATGCCAAGCCTGTGTAGTAAGCGAATTCGCTTTATGCGGGCGGTTAAATGTTACTGTAGCAATATGGTTGTCGATACTGACTTCCAGAGTTTTATATGTATTCATACCGTTTTGGTTTAGTATTTGTCTATTACTCTAATGTCCAAAAGAACCTAAGCGTAAAGGTACACCTAAAGATTCAGTCTAATATAGATAAACAATGCAGAATGAAACAATTCAATTCTTTTTTACTTATATCAATGTGCTTTTTGCTCATAGCCTTCCACCCAATACAGCCACAAGATACAAAAGGGAAATGGTATACATATCTATCTGAAGAAGGAAAAGTAAGAATTAACTTCCCTGCCGAATATGCAGAAGAGGTGAAGGCAAACAACCCCAATGCTCCTCGAAAAATATCTGCACGTTATAACAATGTCGATTATATTCTTTCATACACCATACACGAAACTCCCATTGTCATGCATAGTGAAATGGCAAAGGTCTCTGTCGAATCATTCGTCGAGGCGCTAGGAGGAGAACTCGTTATGAATAAAGCATATACCTATAAAGGAAACACAGGGCAGAGTGCCCTCATTATGTTAAAGAACGGACAGCTTACGGTAAACTACCGTGTAATTCTCGTTGGGCAGATACAATACCAAGTAATTGTCGTTTCCCCAACTGCCTCACAGGATATCAAAACACTCAACAAGTTCTTGAAATCCTTTAAACTAATAGAATAATCGAATCTTAATCCGTTCCCTTAACACAAACCTAACCACTAGTTTCTTATCAAAAGAGAAGCCTTCAATACTGTATGTATTAAAGGCCTTTTCTTTTATGGTATAAAACGAATCGAGTTAGAGGTTACCCCTTAAGGCTTGCTCTCTCTCAATTGCTTCAAACAATGCTTTAAAGTTGCCTTTGCCAAATGACTTCGCTCCTTTACGTTGGATAATTTCGAAGAATACAGTAGGTCGATCCTCAACAGGTTTTGTAAAGATTTGAAGGAGGTAACCTTCATCATCTCTATCCACCAAAATCCCTAGTTCTCGCAGGGAATCAATATCCTCATCTATCGCACCCACACGCTCCAACAAATCATCATAATAATTAGTAGGTACATATAGGAAATCAACTCCTCTATTTTGGAGTTCTTTCACTGTATCTACGATATTATGCGTTGCAATGGCAATATGCTGAACCCCTGCTCCTTGGTAAAAGTCAATATATTCCTCAATCTGCGACTTCTTCTTCCCTTCTGCTGGTTCATTGATAGGAAACTTAATTCGGCCATTCCCATTTGACATTACCTTACTCATCAAAGCTGTATACTCTGTAGAGATATCATTATCATCAAATGAGACCAATTGGTGGAATCCCATTACTTCTCGATAGAAGTTACACCACGTCATCATTTGGTTCCAACCAACATTCCCAACGACATGATCCACATATTGTAAACCTGCATCTTTAGGGTTGTACCTACTTTCCCATTTTCGATAACCAGGTAAGAATATGCCTGAATAATCCTTACGCTCTACGAATATATGTACAGTATCCCCATAAGTATGAATTCCAGACATCACTATTGCACCTTCGTCATCCGAATGTACACAAGGTTCCATATAAGCTTTCGCTCCTCTTTTTGTAGTCTCCTCGAATGACTTACGAGCATCATCTACCCAAAGAGCAATCACCTTCACTCCATCCCCATGCTTATAAACATGATCCGCGATTGCTCCTTCTGAACGAAGAGGAGTGGTCAAAACAATACGAATTTTATTTTGAACGAGCACGTAAGAAGCTCTATCTCGAACGCCTGTTTCAGGGCCTGCATAAGCCAATGATTGGAAGCCAAAAGCAGTCTTGTAGAAATGTGCAGCTTGCTTTGCATTACCGACATAGAACTCAAGGTAATCTGTTCCATTAATCGGAAGAAAGTCTTCTACGACAGAAGATAAGACCTTAGTTTGTTCCATAATTCCGTGATTTTGTAGTTGTATAATAGGGTTAAGGCAAGATAGTAATTGTAAAGCAATATATACAGACATCCTCAGCCTCAATCCAATTTTTCATCTTCTACTTAGACTATATTTATATTCCCATAAACCCTATAGGGAGATCCCCATTTTTATATGAAGATCTCCCTAACATCGAGTAAATATCCTACTTGGAACTACTTTCCTTTAAAGTTTGGTTTTCTTTTTTGGACAAAAGCCATGATACCCTCACGGTTATCCTCTGATGAACCCGCAATTGCTTGGCAATACATCTCCTGCTCCAACATATCTTCTAGAGTCGAATACGAAGATCGATTTAGCATACGTTTCATCAGTCCAATCGCCTTTGTTGCACTAGTAGCATATCGCTTCGCCATAGCAGTCACTCTTGCATCAAGCTCCTCATGCGGAACAACCTCATTCACCATCCCTAGTTCCAAAGCCTCAGCAGCTGTTATTTTATTACCCAAAGTAGAAAGCTCGAATGCCTTTCGTGCACCTACTAACCGCGGAAGGAAGTAAGCCGAACCACTATCCAGTACTAGCCCAATATTGACGAATGCCCACACCAACTTTGCGCGCTCAGAAGCAATAACGTAATCACATGCTATCGCCAAACTTGCGCCCGCACCCGCAGCAATCCCATTCAACCGACAGATAAAGGGCTTCTCCGTCCCTCTTATAAGCCGAATCATCGGGTTATAGCGATGTTCTACTGAATGCATAATTGAACGATTCGGGCGGCTCGCAGCATCTTTCAAGTCTTGGCCCGAACAAAAAGCCTTCTCTCCCGAACCCGTAATCACAATCGCTCGAATCCCATCATCCTTCTTACACTTCCGAAGGGCATCAATCAATTCATAGCTCAAGTTATCATTAAACGCATTATAAACCTTTGGACGATTTAGCGTAATAGTAGCAATACTATCTTGGACATCAAATAGCAACTCTTTATACATAGATTTCTTTTGTTGAGTGATTGGGCAATAAATGTACAAAAATCACTGTAGAAGCCCCGCCCTTTCTCAGATTATTACGAATACTCTCCCCCCTTAAAACAATACTCCGCTTCCAACAAACGAGTGTTAGAAGCGGAGCATACAATACTATTTTCTTTTATCTATTGTTTGATTGTTACCTTCGTTGTGAAATAAAGCGTACAACCCGTTTTCGTCAAGACTACAAGATTCACCTCATATACCCCAGGTTCCTTATATACATGGGTTGGTGCCTCTTCATTCGCCATCATACCATCACCGAAATCCCATACATATTCCTCAATCTCCGTAGATGAATCAACCTCAAACTTAAACAATCTCACACCTGACTTATTGTTCAATTGCGTCACGACAATATTCACATGCACATTTGCACTCATACAATCCATATCATCAAAATTGAATGCGCTACTAGAAGTAGAAGGCTGAGTCGTTCCTTGTGAATAATTCGCCACTCGATGATAGGTTGCAGGCTTCTTGCTTTCCTGTTGAGAAGGATTGGCTACACGCATTCTCCAAGAACTGACCTCTGTTTCTCGTACACCATTATTGTCTGCACTCGCAGTCAAATCATCCCCACTTCTTGGCTCATCAATTGATCCAAAAGAAGCCATAGCTTGCTCATAAACCTTTACATTCTTGGTAATCGTACCTTGGCATCCATCCGCAGTAGTTGCAAGTAAAGTGACATCATAATGGCCATGTGTTTTGAAAGCATGGAATGGATTCTTTGCCGTAGATGTTCCTCCATCACCAAAATCCCAATCCCACTTCACAACCGAGCTCTTAGTACTCGTACTCGCAAGGCTTTTGAAAGGCATAGCATTTCCTTGATACGTGCTAGAATAACTAAAATCAACAGTAGCAGGCGCGTACACTTCTACCTCTTGCGCGTATCTTGCCGCACAACCATGCTTATCCTTTACAAGCAAAGTAACTTCATACAATCCTTCTTCTCCATACATATGTGTCGGAGCCAATCGATTCTCAATTTGGCTGCCATCCCCAAAATCCCATGCAAAAGAAGTCAACAGACCATTGCCAGAAGTAGAAAGCTCATAAAACTGAATCTCTGTCCCTAAGCAAGCCGATTCTCCAATGAAGTTCGCAGCTGGCGCACCATATACCTCTGTCGACATAGACAGGCGATCAACCGTTCCATCAATTCCAGTAGCCGTTAAGGTCACATTATACTGACCAGGCTTTTCGTAAATATGTACAGGATGTTCAGCATCCGAAGTCGTACCATCTCCCAATACCCAATGCCAAGCAACAGCATTCTGGCACAAGCTATAGAACTTAGAAGCACGCCCGAAGCAGGTATTTGCTACTTCAAAATCAGCTTTCAAAGCCGCATTCTCCAACACCTCAATTGGATATGTTTTTGCCATTGCGTAATTACCACACATGTCCTGAAGCTCATCCGCAATATGGATTTGCATCCCTGCTTGTCCGAATATAGCAGGAGAAACATTCAATGCAAACTCTTGTCCACCTCCACCATGACAATCCTTTTGCTCAATACTATGAACCTTATAAGGTTCCATGCTACTCTTAACCACAAAGTCAGTCACATGAATAGAGTTACACTTTACAGGTTCGGAGAATACCAAGCGCACGACATGCCCTCCATCTTCTGCCATAGCGCTCTCAATTGCAGGAGCCTCACTGTCGTAGATATCCGCAGTTGATTCAGAAAAATCTAAAGTATATCCACTCTTTACACGAGAGAGGTTACTAATCTTGAGTAAATAATTCTCACCAGCCACTGCACGCAAAGGACCACTACTTGGTTGACCTTCTCTTCCTTGCGAATGAACAGCTCCAGGGGTATTGGCTCCTGTAATTCCCGCTACAGATGAGTAATTACTTCCTACTTCCAATGATTCTATATTATGAATTTCTTCACAAGAATAGGAAGAAGCATTATATAAAGTCCAATCATAATCGTCTTCTAGGTTATTTGGGATAATACTAAATACGATTTTCCCAGCTTTCTTAACCTGAATAGAATACCAAGCATCATCTACTGAATACCCTGTACTCTTATTCAATTCACGGTTTTTAAAACTAGTAGATTCATTTGAGGGTGAATAAGCATAAATACTCTCACAAACAACAATTGCATTACGACAACTATGGTTGTCTGTAAGAGAAGCGTTTTGGGCTAGAAGATTGTGGCCAATGAAATAATTACTAAAAAAGGCCAATATTATACATGTAAAGTAGGGTACTCTCAACATAGACTTTTCCTTTAATATACCTCCATAACGTACAAAAATATAGGAAAGTAGGCTGAAAATACAACTTTTTATAAACTTCTATTACTTTTAGGCATACCAAAAACAAACAAATATACCCCAAAACCTTACTTGCATTAATACAACGGCACGAATATACCATTACATATAATGTAATATCTATATTCATTACATACAAATATCCATACAATTCCGCTTAGCATACAAAAATGGCTATTTACATTATAAAAAGGCTGATTTATCCATAAAAAAAGGTAAGGCAAAGATTAATCTTTGCCTTACCTGAATCTTAACCAGTTGATATATTTTTTGTCTTAAAAAGACATTTAAACAAGCTTATCCTACATTTACTTCTTATTAAGAAACAAACAATTGCAATTATTATCTAATAATTGTAACAGTTCCGCTCTTATCATACCGATTTCCATTATATCCAACAGCTGAAATCTTATAAACATATACCCCATCAGGAAGTACACGTCCTTTCGAATCAATTCCATTCCATCTAAAGTCTGGAGAATCAGACTCATAGACCATCTTACCCCATCGGTCGAAGATCTGAACTTGGAATTGGATCATGAGGCCATGCCCAACTTTGAACTCGTCATTAATTGCGTCTCCATTAGGTGTAAATCCACTTGGAATATACAAGCCGAGAATTTGTTTGATTTCTACCTCATTAAATAGGTTCAACTCACAGCCATGTACATCAACTGTCTGTACATTCACTGTATAAACGCCTGGATGCTGATACTCATGAGAAGGGTTTTCTACTACAGAAGTCTCTCCATCACCAAAATCCCACTCATAAGACTCTATCTCTTCCGAACTTGCCACCAAAAACTCGATGATAGCTTGGGGCAATTCTTTAATAGAATCACTGGTAATAATCTCAGCATCCTCGCCTGGGTACACAGCAGCCAACACTGGAATTCGGCCACTCAAACAACCATTTCGGCTGACTTCCACATAATAATTTTGGCTTTGCACCAAATTAGGAGTGACATAACTGATGCCCGTCTCTACAGGTATGTCATCCGTGAGACCCCAATACCAAGAAACCTCCCCTCCATCTGATGGCAATGCACTTAAGAAGGCATTCCCTCCAAGGCATATACTATCCCCTTTTACAATGCCAAATTCAGGGATTGCGTAGATGGTAATTTCCTTTGTGCGAGACCAAGGACAACCTTGATCTGAGTAGGCAGTCAAAGTCACCTCATAGTCGCCTGGGGCATCATATACATGGAAAGGATCTTGGAAGAAGGATACATTTCCATCTCCGAAATCCCAAGACCACGCACTCACCTCTCCCCAAGCAATATCCGAACGATCAGTAAACCAAGCCGTATCCTCAAAGCATACATTATTGGTTAGGAAGCCAGGTTCAGGGCTTGGATGAATGGTGACCAATTCGGTGAGTGTATCCTCACATCCATGGTTGGAAATGACACGATGGCGAACAGGGAATTGGCCAGGCTCTTCGAAGAGGAACCAAGCTTCGCGGCTCCCCTCAGCCTCTCCATCCCCGAAATCCCAGAAGTAACGATCAATCTCACTAGGCGCAGCAACCGTAGCCGTACTCACGAATGGCATATTGTTCGTAAGGCAAACCGCTTCAGCATCAAACTGAGCATCAGGCAAAGAATACACCTCCACATCCTGCTGAACCACTGCAATACACCCATTGGCGTTTGTGGCCGTCATATTCACCGAATGTATGCCCGCATTGGGGAATACATTGGAGGGATCCTGCTCTGCGCTTGTATTGCCATCATTAAAGTCCCAAACCCACGTCATGCCAGGCGACATAGGGTTGGTCTCATTCGTGAAGCTCATCGGGAAACCATCACAGGTAATAGATACAGAGAAAGCAGCCACATGCGTAGCAAGAATTGTCAGAGGTTGGATGACGGTATCGGAACACCCATCCGTATTCGTTGCGATGAGGCTAACGTCATACGTCCCTTCACTTGCGTAGGTATGCGAAGGATTTTGGACGGAAGCCGTAGTACCATTGTCAAAATCCCACTGCCATTGGTTGATGGTACCATTAGAAGTAGACTCATCCGTAAACACCGAAGCATCTCCGAAACAAGCATCCGTAAAGCTAAATGCCGCCACCACTTCAGGGAATACCGTCACACTCTTCTCAATCGTATCCACACAACCATGTATATTAGCTGCAACCAATTCGACTGTATACGTACCATCTGCTGTATAGGTATGTGTAGGGCTTTGCGTAGCATCCGCATTCGTATCGCCAAAATCCCAAGCCCAAGAATTGGTTAGGCTAGGCGGCGAGGAAGCATCAAGGAAAGTCGTTGTATTACCAAGGCAAACATTTGTGCCCGTAAAGTCGGCTTGTATTTCGGGATATACATCCACATAGACCGTATCTTGCCATGAGCAAACGCCCCCATCTACCGTTAAGATATACTCTTGTGTGAATACAGTATCAGAAGTATTGGTCAATGTGACAAAAGGCCTTGCGACTGTCCCTTCAGAAAGTCCCGTAGTAGGTGTCCAACTATAGGTTACCGCAGGCAAATGCGCACTACCCAATTGAGATTGCTGGCCCGAACAAATCCCCTTATCAGGCCCAGCATCTGCGCTACCAGGATCGGCTATATACAAACGTGCCGTATCCGCGAACGTTCCACCACAAAGAGCCGTATCCAAGTATACAATCTCAATATATTCAACAGGCTCAGGATTTCCATCATCAACCAATGTCAAAGGAATGCTGATAGTATCAACACCTGCTGGGAAAATAATCGTATCAGAAAGAGGCGTATAATCAATGCCAGGTGTGGCAGTACCTCCAATAGTTACGATGAATGTATCTGCCGTCACCGTATTTCCTCCACGGGTAAAGACGAACGATCCACTCACACAGGCCTCCATGGTGGTATCATTGCCCAATCCTCCAAAATCCGTAAGCGCATCCAATTCGACTATATCTCCAAGACATTCGATTCCTCCCTCCTCAAGGAATACAGACGAATCCAGAATCCCATCACCCGCATCCGCAATAATGATTTTCACACGGTAAGTCGAGCAAGGCGTTACCGCGACTTGTGCCAATAGCGGAACCGTAAAGCCATCATACTCAACCGTTGTTCCGAAAGAATTGTCCACATAAAAACCACTATTGGTAAAGTCATTCACATTGTCAATGGATACAGGGATATTCGTTCCTGGCAAGGTAGCAATATTCTGAACCCCATTAAAGCCAGGCCCAGATATCAGGAAGGCGAACAAATCATTGAAGGAAGCCCCCACAAACTCAGGGTATTCTTCGGATGCAAAGACATAATTAATTCCAATGGTATCACAAAGCGGAATCATATCAAACTCAAAGCCACAGGCATCGAAAGTTTGGAAGCCCGAAATCGAATCCAAAATCGGATCTCCAGGTTGGAGGAGGTCATCTCCAGCTCCTGTATCGATATTCGGCCCAGGAGCATTATTAATATTCCCTGTAGCAATGATTACCCCACTTGGCAAACCAATATTCGAATTAGACCCATCGAAATACCCAATCGTAATCGAATCACACAGTGGACGCAAGCTATCGATAATCACCCCACCTCCGAATAAGGAAGTCAGCAGATCAACAGCAGGAATCGTATCATAGATTACCAATTGGGCTTTGGCCTTCTTTGGGCTACAAACAAAAAAGGCAGCTAAGCAGAGGCATAAGACAAAGCGACGGATTTGGGAGGTGTTCAATTTCATCTTGTATAACTTGATTTCTATTCAGTTTCCTATATACAAAAGTCTTTTTGGATTTGTGCAAAAGTATTGAAGCTTGACTGCAGCATCACCTTACCCATTTTCGCCCAGAAGGAGAAAAGATAAAAGGGTCGCACAATCCCATACGCCAATCTCTTGTAAGGAATACTTCAACAAAAAAACAGTTATAAACTGCATGAAGCAACCCTACAAGAATGAATGGTTGAATCTATCTCCTAAGAAGCGTAAATCGCTTCCTAGCAGGTAGACACTCCTAGGTATTAGTAAAACTATTTATGATATAGGATAATTGTGCTTATAAATCATAAACCCGCATCAACTTCTCCGCAAGGAAAAGGTCATCAGGAGTTGTGACCTTTATATTATGGTATTCTCCCTTACAGATTTTAACGGGATTGCCCAAAGCCTCATACAGACTTGCATCATCTGTAAACGTACCTTCAGGCTTCCGCTCATAACAATCAATGAGCTTATCGAGGTAAAAAGTTTGGGGCGTTTGGACTTCATAGAACAAGGAGCGATCTACCGCCTTGCTATTGCCATCGCCCAAGGATTGGCGGATGGAGAACTTCACAGATACACAGGTCACAGAAGCCCCATGCTCCTTAGCCAAATAATAGGCATCCTTCAACAAACGATTCGAGAACAAAGGCCGAACGGCATCATGAACCGCCACCAAACAAGGAAAGTTCGTATCTACATAATGTCGGAGCTTCAGGAGGCCATTATATACCGACTCTCCCCGTGATTTCCCTCCTGTACACACCAATACCCGTTTCCGATCTGGCTCCGAAAGATATTGTTCGGCGGCGGCCTCCCACATCAAAAAGGTAGAAGGATGCAGCACCAACGCAATCAATAAATCGGGATTGAAATGCAGGAAGCGAGACACCGTATGTACAATAATCGGCTTGCCCTTTAGCTTTAGAAACTGCTTGGGCATATTCGCTTTCATTCGAGACCCCACACCTCCTGCCACAATTACGGCCGTTTTTCTCATATACTATGCAATCATTAAACGCAAAACCTCAAGAGTCTATTACAAAAAACCAAGTAGAGGCCTCATTTCTCATGAACAAAGCCTCTACCCTTTATCTGCTACAGCAACAATGTCTTATAGAATCAACATTGCATCACCATAGCTATAGAAGCGATACTTCTCTTTGATCGCAACCTCATAGCAGTGCATCGCGAAGTCATACCCCATAAACGCAGCAACCATCATCAATAAAGTAGATTTAGGACGATGGAAGTTGGTCAATAGTGCATTCGGAATATTGAATACATAAGGAGGATAGATGAAACGATCTGTCCACCCATCGGCTTGCTTCAGCATTCGGCTAGCCGAAACAGAAGACTCCAAGGCACGAACCGTAGACGTACCCACAGCCAGTACTCGGTTCTTCGAACGCTTCGCATCATTCACCATGGTAGCCGTTTCATTAGAGATAATATAATACTCCGAATCCATTCTATGCTTAGAAAGGTCTTCTACCTCTACGGGGCTAAACGTTCCGATACCTACATGCAGCGTAATCTGCGTCTCCTCTACTCCATACAATTCCATTCGCTTGAGTACCTCACGCGTAAAGTGCAAGCCAGCCGTTGGAGCAGCTACCGCACCTACCTCACGGGCATAGATGGTTTGGTAATCATCGCGGTCTTTGGATTCGACGGGGCGACGCTTCTTGATGTAAGGAGGAATTGGCGTTTGGCCAAGGCGATCAATGCGGCGGTGAAGCTCAGCATTTTCACCATCAAACAAGAAACGAATCGTACGACCCCGAGAAGTCGTATTGTCCACTACCTCCGCAATCAAATCGTTCTCTCCAAAGAACAATTTATTCCCTACACGAATCTTCCGAGCAGGCTCTACCAATACATCCCATAGACGTTGGCGCTCATTCAACTCTCTCAACAAGAACACCTCAATACGCGCTCCAGTCTTCTCCTTCTTCCCGATCAATCTCGCAGGGAATACCTTAGTATTATTCAATACCATGACATCGCCCTCACCAAAATATTCCACAATATCTTTAAACAAACGATGCTCTATCTTCTTTGTATCTCGGTGAACAACCATCATTCGACACTCGTCCCGAGGCTCCGCTGGATGTAAGGCTACCAGTTCTTCTGGTATATCAACAGCGAATTCAGACAATTTCATTTTCAAAGCGACTCTCCTTCTCTTTTAAAGTAAAACTCTTATGATTTGGGCTTCAAATTCAGGGGGCAAATTTACAGATTGATTATCGCAATCAAAAACCCTACCCCAATACTTTTACATTTAATCCTAACGAAGACAGCCAAATAAGCGTGGGGAGGGTCATTTTTCGCATTCCTCATAGCCCCCTCCCCCTTTTCGAATGGGCAAAGCCCTTCCATAATACAATTAAGCAACTTTGGCGCACACTCCATATCCGATTTTTTTAGTACCTTCAACCGTACATCCTAACTCCACAGAATGAACATAGTACAGTTTATTTTCGAAGGACTCGCCATTGCCTATAAAGCCATTGTCGCCAATATCTTACGGTCGCTCCTGACCATGGTAGGCGTATCGGTGGGCATCCTTATTATTACGGGATTGATCTCTTTGGTGAACTCCATGCAGAGTTCTATTACCTCCAACCTCGAATCTCTCGGAAATACAACCATCTTCGTTCACAACTGGCCGTGGAAGGACAATAGCCAAGATTGGTTTAAGTACTTCAACAGACCCAAAGCCAGCTTTGCGGATTTCCAACGACTCGATAAGTATTTGACGGATGTAGACGCAGTATGCTATTCGGTGACGGCCAATGGAAAGACTGTCAAGGCGGATGGAAAATCGGTAGAAGGTGTAACGGTCAATGCGGTAACGGGAGACTACGACAAACTCGGAACGCTCGAATTCGAATATGGACGCTACTTCTCCGACATCGAATTGCGGTCGGGCTCGGCCGTCGGGATACTCGGTGCCAATATCGCAAAAGGTCTATTCCCCGATAAAGATCCCGTAGGCAAGTATTTTCGCATCAAAGGAACCAAGATTAAGGTCATTGGGGTACGAGAAGCACAAGGGAGTCCCCTATTTGGATCAGGCGGAGAGGACGAGCGGGTCATCATTCCCTACAAATTGGCGAGCAAGGTGATGCCCCTCAAAAGGAGAGGCGTAGATAAGGTCATCATCATTAAGGCATCCGACTACGACCGACTTCCATGGGTAGAACAGGAGACCATCGGGATTATGCGCGCCAGCCGAAAGCTCAAACCTGCAGCCGAAAATAATTTCTCGATCAATAAACAGGAACTCCTCATGAAACAAATCGGAGGGGTATTTAGTGGCCTTCGAATGGGGGGAATCATCATCAGTTTGTTCTCTGTCATCATTGGCGGCATCGGAATCGCCAATATTATGTATATATCCGTGCGGGAACGCACCAAAGAAATCGGCATCCAAAAGTCTTTGGGCGCAACTCGGTCTTTCATCCTCTATCAGTTCCTCACAGAATCGGTATTGATATGTGTACTCGGAGGGTTGATTGGGCTAGGGATGCTCTACCTCGTCACCCAAGGCATTCAATACGCCATTGATATGAATGATATTGCGATGACGGTCACGATCTCTATGGATGATGCCTTTTTCGGTATAGGCCTCGCCGTCGCGATTGGGCTAGTATCAGGTTTGGTACCTGCTTGGGTCGCGGCAAGGGTTGATCCTGTAATTGCGATTAGACATAGTTAGGCCGTTGTCAAAACGGTATGTCTAGCAAAAGGCTTTGTTCTACTATAGGACAAAGCCTTTTGTCGTTCAAATGCCTATCAATCTCCTAGCATTGCCCCACCTCCTTCCTCATTTACTCTCCCACCTTATTGCAAAAGCCTATTGCCCACTCCCCAATAAAGGTACGAATAGGGGGTATATGACTAGGATTCGTACCAAAAACAAGGAATTTATCCGTAAAACAGCCCCGATTCTGCGGAAAGGCCTCCTAATCTGGCGGAAACCTCTGCGAATAGGCGTAAAACCCTTACGGCCGCGAGCAAAATCCTTTTGACTGGGGGTAAAGCGGCTATGAAGCTGGGGGAAATAGAGCAAATTTTGGCGGAAATGAATCCGACAAAAGGAAAAGTCAATTCGACAAGGGGAAAAGGATAGGTCGGGCTAATGGAAGGGGATTCGAAAGGGGGTAAAGCCCATTGGAAGAAGGGAAAAGAGCTTGAGTAAACGCGAAAAGTCATTGAAATCATGGGAAAAGCCGTTAGGTGAGACTCTCCAAGTATTTCCCCCACCTTCGAATCAATTTCCGCGCTCCCTTCTCCCCTTTCCGATTGTTCAAAAGGGTTTTGCTCCCTTTATGATTGGGATTTCGCGCATTCGTAGGCATTTCCGCTAGAAATGGGGTTTTGATCTTTTGGGCGCAATGGTAATGCCCCTTTGCCTTGCCTATATTCGCGATGGTTTGGGGGAGTTTGCTGAGAGCGCGGAGGCTTTTCGTTTTCAAAGGGGTAAGTCTCTCCGATAATTCGACCTCTCCCCTATTTCTCCTTGGCTTCACCTATATTTCCCTACCTAATGATACAAAGCTTGGTGGTTTTCTTGGTCGTCTCCGTGTATACCGAAAGCATATATACGCCTTCGGGCCAATGCGCAATCTCAGCCTCATAGCTCACTTGTCCGTTCACTTCTGGCAATCCCTTCACTTCCATGAGCTTTTGGCCTAAAGCCGAGTGAATGACCAAGTCAGCACTTGTGCCTGCTGCCAATCCCTCCAGCCGAATCTTCCAACGTCCTGCCTCTCTTATTTCCGATAGGAGGCTTACGTTATCCGCTTCACGATTCGGGATATTGAACGGCAAAGCATGGGCGTTTATGTTGAGGTAGTAGCCATCTGTATAATGGAAGGCGCTGTCCTTTCCTCGCACCTCAATATAGTAGGTGTCAGGAAGCAATCCGTTTAGGTGCAAGACCTCATCCGCATTGCCTAGCCCTAAAGCCTGTCCCACCAAGGAACCTGTTGCATTATAAATCCGTATATCAAAATCGGCCTCTAAGCCCGTCAAGGACAAAGCGATATTGGGTTTGGTGCTATTGACCTCAAATGTATACCAATCAATATCTCCTGCTGGACAAATTTGGGCATTGGCCAATATGCCTATTTCGGGCAAAGGGCTGGCGAGGGCTTCCGTATCATTCGGCTCAAAGACATCGCGGCCACATTCATCTATACCTGTGCTATCAATCGTGATGGTAGCCGTTACCTCACAGCCGTTCGCATCCGTCACCCAAACCATATACGACCCAACGCCTAAACCCGAGAGCGCGTTCACCGAATCTCCATTCGCCCAACTATAGCTGTAGGGCGGCGTTCCTCCTCTCACGGCAGCAGCTCCAATTCCATCTCCGCAGCCCGCACAACTCGCATGCTGGTTCACGACGCCCTCCACAATCAGGCTATCAGGCGATCCTACTGCCACACTGTCTACGAAGAAGCAGCCATTTATCGGATCAAGCGCAATGAAGAGATAGGTCTCTGCGGCAAGATCGGTCAGGTGGCTCCCGCTACTTCCATTCGACCAAGAGAGCATATAGTTGCTATTGGCAATCGTCAATGATATGGCGCCATCTGTCTCACCCACACAACTTACATTCGTAATGTTCACCGTATAAGGAGGCGGAAGCGGCTCCTGAATAGTCAAGCTCAATGATGCCATGCATCCCGCCTGATCCGTAACCGTTAGGTCATACACTCCTTCGGAGAGGTTGGCAATATGGGGATTCGTCGATCCGTTTGACCATGAATAGGTGTAGGTTCGTGTTGTATCAAGCATGCTTATGGAAATGCTTCCATCATTGAGCCCCACACAACTGGGATGCGTAATCATTGGATGGATTAATGAGTCTAGAGCAATGGGATTCTCTACCGTGGCCGAAAGCCCAAAGGTATCTCCCACAGAATCGGTTACCACCACTGAATACATGCCTGCCCCTACGCCGTTTATGTTCTGGGTTGTATAGCCATTCGACCATAGGAATTGGTAAGGGGGTGTTCCGCCTTGTACCGCTAAACGAATCCCTCCGTCTTGTCCATCATGGCAGGTCGGCAACCACGGATAGGCGTAGGCCACCAGAGAGTCGGCAGGCACAACCGCAACTTCCGTTTCCATATACCAACCCAATCCGCCTAATTGTGCCCTCACTTTATAGCTTCCTTCCTCTAACAGTAGGGTATCGACAGTTAATCCATTGGACAATGTATCACCTACGGAATAGAATAAGGAATCGGTATTGCTCCATTGAAAAATCGAATCTCCTCCCGAAACAACCTCTACCAAATACTCATTTCCTCCCCAATAACGCGCTTGGAAGCGAGGCTGCTTATCTACCAATCCTCTCATAGGCTCTTCAAACGAGAAGCGGTAGGCGTACACCAAAGGTACACTAGAGAGGAATTCGCAGACGATATTGCCCGCATCATCTATGAGGGTTGCTATGGGTAAGTTGGAGTCGTTCACCCTTGCACTCCCCCACGTAATCAGCCAATAGCCTTCTATCAATCGTTGGGCTCCTCCCATAAAGCTCCCAAACAAGGAGTCTGGATGATACCACTCTAGGTGTAGGTCTGCTGTATCTCCCCTTAGCTCGTATACCAATAGGCGGGATTTTAGGTGGGCTTCTGCATTCCGATTGTCAAAGCAGGATAGGAATGTTCGATTGGCTTCCGTAAACAGATGCACATCATGCTGACCCGAAGGGTAGCTATTCGAAGGATTTATCCAATCGGTTCTAAAATCGGCTTCTATTTGTCCTGTAAGTAAGTCCATTCGATAGAAGGTTCCTCTATTTCGATCACTCATCATGATATTTAGCGAATCCTCGTCTACCCAAGCAGCATTCCAATGCCCAATCCGTATACTGCGCGATCCGAAAGTAGTCGAATCCACCAAAGCTGCCATTGCCGACCGAGGCGAGAAGTATTCGTCTGATCGGTAATTGCCTATCAAGCTATCGTTTTTATATACCTCAATTCTTGTTTCTCGAAAGGTAATAGGACTTCCTCCTCCCCTATAATACCGATGAAACATCCCTAGATCCAATAAAGGCGTTGTTCCGAAGTCCAATAAATTCGGATCATCAATCCATGCCTGAAATGCATTGGAGTCCATCGGCAAAAGTAAGTCTACAGGTACTACTTCGTAGACATTGCCCATTGGGTCATTCCATTTATGATAGAAGTGAATTTTGGCTTCTCGCTTCCCTTGGTAATTGAAATTCTCGTCCATTAAAACCCTCCAAGACCCATTTCCTAGTAATCCCATTGATAGGAGCGAATCTGCATGATAATGTAAATCAAAGCCCGTGGAGTCTTTGGGAGTTGTATAGTCAGAATGCAAAGTCGCCAACGTATTTCCCTCCATATTTTTCACAAAAGCTACATTTGTATACATACTATCTTCTGTAGTCCCTGGTAGAAAGAACTCCGTAAGCCAGCCATATAGGCACTTATTTTGTAAGTCTATAGGCACCGAGTCGTTTGTCCATACTAACTCAATATCAGGCACTTGGTATTCATCCACGGAGTAAAATGATTGACACCGTAAATCATTAAAGTACAAGAAAAAAGAAAGAGATACGACTAGGAATTTTATAAAAGTGAAAACACAGGAATATATTTTGTACATTCGTGTAGTAATACGATGGAACACCTTAACTCTATAAACCATAGTTCGAATATACGAAGTATATTTAATGGTTTTGCTATACTTTTGCCACAAACACAATGACTAACCATTGCTGAATCCATGAAGAGTAACCATAGCTTTTTCTACGTCACAATTTCCTTGTTCTTTCTATTGGCCTGCAACTCAAAACAGCAAGAAGCTGATCTCACAATCTCCCCCAAAAAGGGAGTATTTAAATCGACGCTTACCACAACAGGAGAACTTAAGGCGCAGAAATCCACCAACATATATGGCCCTCGCAACGCTCGCCAAGCGGGGATTTACCAAGTCAAGATTTCAGATATGGTTCCTGAAGGAACCATTGTGCAGGAAGGCGCATATGTAGCCCAATTGGATCAAAGTGAGTTGTCTAGCAAGATTACGGATGTACAACTCGCCATTCAGAAAGCACAATCGCAATATGAACAAGCGACTTTGGATTCGGCTTTGACCCTATCTGAAGCCCGTAACAATATCATCAACCTTCGTTATGCGATGCAGGAGCGTCAATACGAAATGGATCAGTCTGCATTCGAAGCTCCTGCCACCCAACAACGGGTTAAGCTCGAATACGAAAAGGCTCAACGTGCCTATGATCAGGCTGTAGGCAATTACCAAAAGCGCGTTGAGCAGGCAATTGCGAAGGTAAAGGAAGTGGAATCCGACCTAAAGAAGCAGGAGAATAAGCTTAATGAATATATGGCCATTACGCAGAGCTTTACGGTGACGGCTCCTGCTAATGGAATGGTAATCTACTATCGGTCTTGGGATGGCAAACGAAAGGCGGGCTCTACGGTCAATCTGTGGAATCCTGTCATTGCGACCCTCCCCGACTTGTCTATCATGGAATCGGTTACCTTCGTGAATGAGGTGGATGTCCAAAAGATTAAGTCGGGTCAGGAAGTGGCTATCACCTTAGACGCCAATCCTGATAAGGCCTTGGTGGGAAAGGTTACGGAGGTTGCCAATATAGGCGAACAACATCCGAATTCGGATTCGAAGGTGTTTGAGGTGAAAATCATTGTCAATGGCTCTGATACGACCCTCCGCCCTGCCATGACTACAGGCAATGAAATTCTCCTTGCCCAAGAAAAAGATGCTATCTCAATCCCCCTCGAATGTTTGCATGCCTACCAAGATAGCATTAGCTATGTGTTTAAGGAGGCGAGTGGCGCCATTGTTCGGCAGGAGGTTCAAACGGGTATCATGAACGAAGACGAAATCATTATCAAGCAAGGAATCTCTGAAACGGATAAGATTTTCCTTTCGGTTCCACAAGATACGGCTCAACTCAGTTGGAAATACTTACCGCCCGCTAACCAAACGGCTAGTCGCGACTAACGTAAACGCATTGATCATATGCTCTCCAAATTCATCTATAATTTCTACATAGCCCTAGATGCTATCGCTCATAATCGGCTCCGAGCCTTCTTGACCTCACTCGGGATTGTGTTTGGGGTAGCTTCTGTTATCTCTATGCTAGCAATTGGGAAGGGTGGAGAGGAACAGATATTGGAACAAATGCGTATCCTCGGTGCCAATAACCTCATCATTAAGCCTGTACTCGAACAAAATGAGGGCGATATCGATGATGAAGAGGAGGAAGGGGATTCTGGGAAGGAGGAGCCCAAACGGTTTACGCCTGGCCTCCGACTGAATGATGCGGAAAGCCTGAGCCGACTTCCGCATGTTGTTGGCATTAGTCCTGAGATTGAGATTGAAACAAATGCCATTCGGAAAGGCCGTAAGCGTACGATTAAGCTGGTCGGCATTGCCAATGAGTATTTCAATGATCCTGGTTTTAACGTCGCCACGGGTAAAGCCTTCATTAAGGAACATCATGAAAACGCTCGCCCCGTTTGTGTCATTGGCAATAGTATTAAGAATCGCTTTTTCCCGATGGAGAATCCCATTGGCAAACAAATTAAGTGCGGACAACATTGGCTGACGGTCATCGGGATTCTAAGTCCCCGCAATATCTCTCGGGAGAACCGCGATAAGTTGGGGATTCGGAATTATGATATGGATATCTATGTGCCTATCAAGACGATCCTGCTTCGCTATACGAATCGTTCGTTGGTCACCAGCAGTATGCTCGAACGAGCAGCATGGAACAATAATGAGGCTCCTGAGTCTTCCTTTAACTATCACCAGATTGATAAGGTAATCCTCCGATTGGACAATAATATCTATATCCAAAAGATAGCGGAAGTGGCCAATCGGATGCTGGCAAGACGGCACAACCAAGTTATTGACTTCGAAATTGTGATCCCCGAAACATTGCTCGAACAAGAGAAGAAGACGAAGGATACGTTCAATTATGTGCTATTGGCAATTGCCTGTATCTCTCTCATCGTTGGGGGAATCGGGATTATGAATATTATGCTGGCTTCGGTTATGGAACGAATTAAGGAGATTGGGATTCGGCTGTCCTTAGGAGCGACTCAGCAAGATATCATCTTCCAATTCCTAGGCGAGGCAATCGCAATTAGTATCACAGGCGGGATTTTAGGGGTTATTACAGGCTATCTCATTAGCCTAACCATTCAGTCATTGACAGGCATAGAAACGATTGTGAGCTTCTCTGCGGTGGCTATATCCTTTGTGGTGGCTATATCTGTGGGATTGTTGTTCGGCATCTATCCTGCGGTCAAAGCTGCCCGCCAAGATCCTGTGGTCTCCCTCCGACACGAATAGGGTTTCGCATCCCCCTTTATCCGCTACAAATACAACTCAAGCAATCCCTCTGGCAAGCAGGTATAAATCAATCGCTTTTCCTTATCGGCCTGAAAGACGAATTCATCCGTCATTGGGATTAGGACTTCCTTGTCTTGATAGTTCATCACGATGATATCCTGAGCGGGCATATCGAGAATTCGCACAATTGTACCCAATCGCCCCAGATTCTTATCCTCAATCTCGAATCCCGTCACCTCGAAGTAATAGAATCGCCCCTCCTCCAACTCAGGCAAATCGCTTGTTTGAATCCATATGGTATATCCGACCATTGCCTCAGCTGCATCCCTCGTTCCTACTCCTTTCAAGCGTATAATCGCCTCTGTAGGCTTATGTACCTTAAAATAGGTAATCTTATGAACACTTCTATTTTCTGTGCCTCGCTTTGCTAGATGAAAGCTTTTTCTTTCTGCATACTCATAGATGTCGTATACATTCAGCTTTGCTTTAAGCTCTCCTTTTAGGCCATGGGCTTTGGCGATATACCCAATATCTAACCACTCAATCATAAAAAATACGCAATAAACAAATTAAATACTGCTTCCATCTCCTAAGATGGAAGCAGTATTATGTATACTAATACTATATATGTAATGACGAAATTAAGCTTCAGAAGAATCACCCGCATCTGCCGAACCCTCTTCGGTAGTCTCTGCAACCACTTCTTCCGTTGTTTCTGCTACAGTTTCTTCCACAGTTTCTGCTACTGCATCAATCACAACTTCGAGGTCTTCTCCTTCGTCCTCTTCTTCGTAAGGTGGATTCAATAGTTGAATTACGCGCTTCTTGCTTTGTAGCTTTTCATCCCACCACTCCAAATACATACGCTTAATCGTCTCCTCTGATTTCCCTTGCTTCATCAAAGCGAATCGAAGATTCACTCCAGAATGCTTCATAAGAGATCTTACCGTATCAGTAGGTTGTGCACCTACCTTCAACCACTTCAAAGCCGCATCCTGATTGATAAACAATTCAGCGGGCTTTTTGATAGGATTGTAGTATCCTATCTTCTCAATAAAACGGCCATCTCTAGGCGCACGTGAATCTGCTACTACGATTGCATAGTGGGGCGCGTTTCTTCTCCCTTGTCTTCTAAGTCTTAATTTAACTGCCATATATTTTCTACACTATATCTAATGGTTCGCAAAATTAAGTGATTTGTTGGATTTAGCAAACATATACAATAAGATTTTTTCATTTCAATAGGCTAACACTCACAATTTTATCCATAAATCCATCCGAAGGATAGGAATTTCTGTCTGCTTATTGTCTAAGATTCCTCTTTGGCTCTCTATAAGCATACAATTTCTAGTGGCTGTCTTGCGAGAACAATACATTCCAGTTTCCTTTATAGGTCGGTTTATCTACATATTCCTCTAACAAGGTAAGAAATGAATCTCGCGAAATATCCTCAGCTCCTAGGCTCGCCAGGTGTTCTGTATACACCTGACAATCGATTAGCTGAAAGCCTCGTTCGATCAAGGCTCGCACCAATGTAATAAACCCAACTTTTGAGGCATTACTTACCCTCGTAAACATCGATTCTCCAAAAAAGCATTGTCCTAAGGATACTCCATATAGCCCTCCAACCAAAGTTTCTCCTTCCCATACTTCCACAGAATGTGCATAACCCATTTCATGCAATTTGCAATATGCTTCTTTCATATCTCCCGTAATCCATGTACCCTCTTGGTCCTTCCGTTTGATGACTTTACATGCGTCAATGACTTGCTCAAACGCACAATCATAACTCACCCGAAACCGCTTTTTTCTCAGTATTGGGCGCATACTTTTCGAAACCTTTATCTTATCAGGAAATAGAACAAAACGTGGGTCAGGACTCCACCATATAATGGGCTCATCGTCTGAGAACCAAGGAAAAATCCCCATATGGTAGCCGAGCAATAAACGCTCAGGTTTTAGGTCTCCGCCAACAGCAATGATACCTTCATGTGCCAATTTAGGATTCGGAAACCAAAGGAAATCTGGGAGCTGGTATATAGGCATAGATGTTTGAAGTTAACTACAACGCGAAAATAAATGCGGTTCCATATTTTCGTATATACATTGTTATATATTTATGTATCTACAGAATTGAACAAAAGAAGAACGAATGAAACAGTCAGGAAAAAAATATTATATCAAACTACCAACAAATTTACGGAATATCTTACTCATGTTTTGTTATTCGTTTTTCCATATGTGTATTTATACACAAAGTTATTTCTGGAGGTTGTGTTTTGGTTTATTTTAGGCATTTTCAATAAAAAAAATGCTTTTTTTATCCCCCCATAAAGCATACACACATTTTCATAAATTTATTCCCTTATTTTTTACCATATCCCTAAATATCAGGAAGTTTGCACAAATTAATGGAACCTTACTTACATATTAATGTTACCATTTTAATTAAATTCCTATCACAACGATTTAGCAGTATCTTTGCATTAAAATAGGAAGATTCACATTTTTGGAATGTCAACAAGAAAAAAAACGCCCGTCCACGCTCATTGCCATTACGTTTGCCAGTTCTACCCGAAATTTTAGTAAAAGTTTATATTACGTTACATCAAAAGAAAACTGGGCGTTTTGAGGATCTTAACAATTTTCAATAGTTTAGAATTAACAAGCAGCCTAAAGTAGCCGAAATGAAGTATTTGTATTTTTTTCCCTTTATCTTTTTATACCTTGCATTTCCTAGTAGCACTACCGCTCAGGGTATATTCAGCACGACTGATTACACCTCTTTCCTCGAAGAAGTTAATGAATCAGGTAAGCCTTATTTCATCTATTTCTCGATGAAAAACAACTCTACTTGCCAGCAAATGGCAAATGAAACATTCTCTGATCCAAACCTCCAAAATTTTATTCGTCATTATGCTTATGCCTACCAAGTAGACATACAAACCCATCCAGATGGTATGGCTATCGCATATCAATGGGGCGTAGAGAAAGTGCCCGAATTGGTGTTCTTCCGCCCAAATGGAAGCATCCTTTGTCGCCTCTCTGGTTTCATTAGCGCAGATATGCTCATGAAAAAGATGATGGACATTGGCGCGGATAAATATATCAACCTTGATAAGCCCGCTTATGCACAAGCACAAGAGCGAGGAGAATCACAAGGAGGAGAAAATGCAAAGGCTGAAGCAAGAAAACCAAGCGCAAGCAAATCAAATACGCAATTAGAGAGATTTGATGAGTTTGCTAATAATGATATCACTATCGCTGATATCAACGGACTAGAGAAGTTTAGTCCTACAGAGCTTGTAGAGCCAGGATTCGGCTTGCTTATTAAATCGGATCAAAACCTAGGAAATATTAAGGCGCAAGTTGCAAGATTCGAGAAGGTGTGGACAAAAGGTATTACAGTGTATAGCGAAAGTTTCGAAGAGATTACCGAATACCGATTGGTTTTAGGGTCTTTTCCCACACGAGAAGAAGCGAAAATCTATGCAGCGAGTATAGAAAGAATGGAACTCATCAAGGTTTCTATCATCGACTTGAAGACCTTATTAACCAAATAACAGACAGAAGCAGAACTTATATTTTTACATATATTGTTTAGATTTATCTCCTACTAAGTAGATTTTTACAATCATTTAGTAGGAGATTTTATTTTTATATAACTCGTATTCAAATAGTTATATATATAATATCGTCATAAACAGCAATTTGGCCTTTCCTTTGCGCTACTTCTTTAGCCTGATTGACGTATATTTCTATAATGGAAGGATGTAACATTATCTGCAATAATTGCTTGAATTCGCTACACAATTCCAATAGCTTTACCGCCAGATTAAGGTACAAATCTCTTTATTTCTTACAGTTTATAATCAAATGAACTTATAGGATAGAAGGGAGAGTAATTCAGAACGAAAGCTATTTTTAACGAAAAGGGATAAGGGACTATTATTAAAGGGATACAGTTTTTTTTCAAAATTTCAAACAATCCTATTAATTTCTAGGAAGGGAGAAAACGAGCCTAACTCATTGGTAAAGAAGGAATAATACCTGTATGAGTTATGGATTGTTCGGTATATCTATTAAAATCATAGCCCTAATCTTGATGAACGGGAGGAATAGTAATTTTGTTGCTTTAGAATAAAAAATTATATTTGCGCATAGCTACAAACGGGAAGTCTTTTAATTTGTTAATGCTCTATGAGTGCATCATTCTTGGGAGGACGAATCACAAAGAACATTAGTATGACTGGATTAACAGCTCAATATGGGCGTATTGCTAAGTTCAGCCTCTTACTCATACTCAATATTTGTCTCATTTTTGTACTTATCTCTGGCCTAAGTGCCTTTAACACAGAGAATAATGCAAAAATCAAATTCTTTGAAGGTCAGTATGAGGATCTACTAGCAAAAGCCAAAGCCGAAAATAAACCCTTCTTCGTAGAATTTTATACCATTTGGTGTGGACCATGTAAACAAATGGATAAGTTCACTTTTACAGATCCTACGTTGATTGAATATGTGGACAAAAATTATGTTCCATATAAAGTTGACGCAGAATCATTGTTAGGAGGAGGAATTGAGCTAGCACAGCAGTTCAATATTATGTTTTATCCAACTATTATTCTTTTTAGTCCAGAAGGAAAAGTACTTAAGAGATTAACCGGTCCACAAACTGCTCCAGAGCTTATTAAGATTCTTCGTAAGTTCCGCCATGTAAAAGATGCGCCAAAAGATGTTCCTGTAACAAAGTTGCCTAGTAACATTCGCCAATTTGAAAGAAATCTCGCTAATTCTGATGTATTTAAAGTTGATATTACGCGACAAGAAGCATCAGGCTATGGGGTACAAATTGGAGTATATGCAGACTATGCAAATCTTCTTAGAGAAGTAGAGAAGCTAGATCAAGGGGAAAAGAAAAGTGTTCTTATGAATGTGAACAAAAAGAAAGATAAAGCAATCTACAAACTCATTCTTGGGCCTTTCTCCTCCAAAGATATGGCTAAGGGGTATAAAAAAAACCAAAAAATAGACGGATCAATCGTCAATCTATCGAAACAATAGTCGAGAAATTCGATTCATAGACATAACAAAAAAAGGGCTTCTAGATATCTAGAAGCCCTTTTTGTTTGCATATCCCTGATTCTCAAATAGTCAACTTCTCCCCTCTTTGGAACGGCATTATTCATCCATTCTCTTCCTCTATAGAATATCTTTGTACCCTTTTACGATATAGATATGTTTATCCTCTTAAAAGAAATTGGAAGAAATTTGGAACCATTCATTCTTAGCATACATAAACTAAATCATACTGCCCTCCAATAAACGATGGTTATTTAGAAATACAGCGCAGCGAATTCACTTATCAAACATTTCTCTTATCATTCCTAGGTATCTAGTTAAACCTTAATACTAATTCTTGGTAAGGATAGATATGATAGCAGCTGTTGTTTCTTCTTAAGCATAAGCTTATAATAGTCTTACAAGAACCAGAAAAACTACTTCATCATTCTCTATACAAGGTAATCATAAAAAGAAAATCCGTATCATATTCATGATACGGATTTTTTATAGGAACAATTGGTTGTCTATATTACTTCACTTCCACTTGATATGGTAGCATCATATATGCTCCACTAGAAGGGATTTGCTTTTTCAAGTCTAACAACAATTGCATCTCTTCTGGGATATATTGGTTTCGGATGTATGCCTTGACCTCTTCATCTTGTCCTAGAAGCTCCATAATTGGGTTCTTCTGCTTAGGCAACAATCGAACATCATAGTCATCACCTAATCCAGCTTCCGCTGCTGCTGCTGCAATCGCATCATCCAATCCGCCATATTCATCTACAAGGTTGATGTCTTTTGCATGAAGACCCGACCATACGCGTCCTTGTGCAATCTCATTTACCTCATCTCGGGTATTAAAATCTCGCCCATGCTGAACAATAGTAAGGAATTGCTCATATCCTCCATTGATTAATGTTTGGAAGACAGTATCTTCTACACCATCCATAGGATAGTTAGGATTGCCAAAGTTAGCGTGAGAGTGAGTTTCTACATCATCGAATGTAAGTCCGAGTTTGTTATTGAATAGGTCTTTGGTATTGAACAGGACTCCAAAGATTCCAATCGAACCCGTAATCGTATTCTCTTCTGCAAAGATTTTGTCACACTTAGCAGAGATATAGTATCCTCCAGAAGCTGCAAGGTCTCCCATTGAAGCGATTACAGGCTTCTCTTTTTTACACAACTCAATTTCTCGTGCAATAACGTCAGAAGCGAGAGCACTTCCACCAGGGCTATTTACACGGAAAACGATTGCTTTTACGTCTGAATCTTCTCGTGCTTTACGCAATGCTTTCACTACAGTAGTTGATCCAATTACGCCATCACCACTTTTTCCGCTTTGAATCGCTCCTTCTGCAAATACAATCGCAATTTTCTTTTTCCCTCCTTTGCTCTTTCCTTTCCCCGCTTTGATATACTTTTTAAGCGAAACGAATGGAATTTCAGCGTCTTCTTCCAATTCAAGGGTTTCTTTAATCTCTGCCAATACTTGGTCTTCATACTTCACCCCATCAACCAAGCCACTCGTTGCAGCATCTTTTCCATAGCCCAAGATGAAGCTCTCAGCCAGTTTATCCATTGTTTCGACTGGGATATCACGAGAAGCTGCAACTTCCTTGACAAACACTTTCCACATATCTCCGAGGAATGCAGCCGTTTGCTCTCTACTTTCTTCGCTCATATCCTCTCTGAAGTATGGCTCAACAGCTGATTTATACTTTCCAACACGGAAGATTTTTGGTTCTACTTCCAATTTCTCGAACATATTTTTCATATACATTCGATCAGAAACAAAGCCATTGAACTCCATCCATCCTTCTGGATACATATACAAATGGTCAGCAGCACTTGCTACATAATAGAAACCTTCTGTATACAATTCAGAGTAAGCATACACAGGCTTACCTGATTCTTTGAAATCTACCAAGGCGTCACGGATTGCTTTTTTTCCAGCCCATCCACCACCAATAACACCTGTTTTTGGGAAAATATAGATTCCTTTAATCTTATCGTCTTCCTTTGCTCTTTTAATGCTTTCTACTATTTGGTATAAGCCCATCTTAGATTGCTCTCCACCAGAAAGTAGCTCAGATGGATCGAACTGTCCTGGAGTATGATTTTCGACAATCTCAACTCCTGGATCAAATAATAGAAACGAATTTTTCTTTACCTGTACATCACTATCATTCATGCCCGAAATAAACCCGCCCACGAAGATCATAAAGAAGAATAAGGAGAATATGACAATTGCAATCAATGCTCCCATTAAACTTGCTAAAAATGCTTTACCAAAACTCATATTACGCTTATATTTTGTATCAAATATACGAAACCTAGAACGCCAATGTTTCTAAACTTTTGTCATTCTGCTAATTTAGCAAGATTTTTACATTATACACATAGCTTTCAATCTGTTACCAAAATATGGAACTAAACTATAAATCATACGGGCAAGGGCCAGCCCTTATTATCCTACATGGACTATTTGGCTCATTAGATAATTGGGTAAGTCATGCAAGGCGATTGGCCAATGATTTCAGTGTATACCTACTCGATTTACGAAACCACGGAAAGTCGCCCCACGCCAGTCCCTTTGATTATCCCACTATGGCAGAAGACTTAGCAGAATTTATGGACGACCATGGCATTTATATGGCACATCTATTAGGACACTCTATGGGAGGAAAGGTTGTAATGCAATTTGCGGTTGAATATCCAGAACGAGTAGAGAAGCTTATCGTCGCTGATATGGCTCCTAAGACATACCCTCCCCATCATACAGAAATATTAGAAGCGCTCATCCAGTTAGATATGTCCTCCCTAACAACCCGATCTGATGCTGCTCAATATTTCCAAGAGCGGTTAGATGATGTAGCTGTCATACAATTCCTCCTCAAGAATATTGCGAGAACGCCCGATAAGGGGTTTCGATGGAAGTTCAATCTTCCCGTTATTTATGATAGTTATGAAGAGATTCTCGCCAATGTGAACCTAGAATATGGGTTTGATAAATCGACTCTTTTCCTATCTGGAGGAGATTCTACTTACCTTCTGCCTGAGGATCACGACATGATACTATCTCATTTCCCTCAGGCTCAATTTCATAGTATACCTGGAGCAGGACATTGGGTGCATGCAGAGGCTCCAACAGCTTTTTTAGAAGAAGTTATAAAGTTTTTGCAATAAGCATTAAACTTTATATATATAAATTCATCCTTATTATACAGACACTATTCAGAAAGCAAGCTTATGACCAAACTACACACACTCCTCATTACCAGCCTTTTCCTCATTTCATTTTGTTTGTTATTTTTGACAGGCTGTGGAGACTCATCTTCACAAAAACTTCCTAAGCATTTAGCAGGCAAATGGAAATGGGTAGCTATTCAGGATGTAAATGGCCCTGTCCCTACAGGGATGTTTGGTGAATCCACCATTGAATTCACTAAAGAAGGAGAAATGATTAAGATAGAAGATGCAAATGAAGAGCCCGTAACACGAGCATTTTCAGTCGCAGAAGGAAAAATCATTTCCGAAGAAGGTACTTGGACAATTGATACCCTTACCAAGAAAAAGTTCGTTTATTCGGCCTTAATTGACCAAGTAGAATTCCAATATGTATTCGAAAAAGTCAAGGATTAATCCTATTTTGTTGTAGGAAGATAGAAAGTGCCGACACTTCTCATAGAGAAAGGTCGGCACTTTTTATTATACATGTCTGTATTGCCACACGCCTAAGCGTGTATAGCATCTGTTTTGTTCGCCTTTTTCAGCAATGGGTTTGCAATTTCCTTAATGACAAAGAAACCATCCTCCCCTTGAGGTTGATACAAAGGCATCAAAAGCAATCCATCAGAAGGACAAAGAATAACCCCATCTTTATCGTCTGCCAGTTCTATACCTGCCGTAACCTCTTGGAAGTTAGAATAGCCTGGTCTCATTTTAAATTTATCATGTAGCCCTTCAATATCATGACGATACGTGACCTCTACATAATCAGGTAGTTCTTCCGCAGTCTTCTTCAATACCTGATGATACTCTTGCAGCTTTGGATAATCAGTAGCATTTACGCACCCTAATGATTCAAGGAGAATCCACGCCGCAGCATGATGGCGAACAGCCGAATATTCTTCTTTATGTTGTCCTCCTTCAAATGCAAAACCAGTGATTTTCTGGTCTTCCATATATAATAGCGTAGTCGCTGCTAAATTATCATGCAATTTCAACACAACAGGTGCATACAAAGCAGCTGCTAATCTAATCACCTCATCTTCTTCCTCCACAACGCTAAAGACTCCACCAGCTCCAGAAGTAGTATGTAAGTCAAATAAGTATACCTTTCGCCCTTCTTCTTGAGCTGCTTCAAGATAAACCAGCAATTCCTTTTGCTCTAAACTCTCAACATTTAATTCTTCTTCTGGTGCATTCTTGACATATTCAATATGCTCTTGCGTCCAGATACGATTCATATCTCTATCAATAAACCGCTTATCTTGGGCAAGGCCTCGGCAATTTCCTCTCACCCCTACTACTTTTCCCTTAAATGGAATATTAAGTTGATTCAGCTCCTCAAATAATCTTTCCATTGCAATTACGCCAGCAGGTTCATTTCCATGAATCCCACCAATAAAGAACAAGAGAGGGCCATCTTGCCCTTGCGTATAAGAACCAATTAAGCGTTTTGGTATAGTCTTTCCCATTTATTCCCTTTTTTGAGGAGGTAAATTTACATCTCATTAAGTTTACAGAAAAATTACATCTGATTTTTATCCAAAAAATAAAATGCTTTCCTTCATCCTATAGCACTCAAGAAACTGACAATCAGTAAGAAACGAAAGTATAATCAAAAAGGGATAACTATAAGTCGAACGGTAAAGAGTAAAAAGATATTCACAAAAAGGACAAGGAAATCCCATATGGATGCACTAATTTTATACCTTCAAACAATGAGGCTTTGTAACTATGCAATTGACCAAACTTAACGCAATTAGCCCACTAGATGGGCGTTACCGAAATAAGGTATCCGAATTAGCAGAATACTTTTCTGAGGAGGCACTAATCAAATATCGCCTCATCGTCGAAATTGAATATTTCATTGCGCTTGCCCAAATAGATCACCCACAACTCCCTAAACTCTCAGCATCTCAAAAGCAGCTTTTACAAGCTATAGCATCCAATTTCTCATCAGAAGACGCGGCTCGCATCAAAGGGATTGAACGTGTGACCAATCACGATGTAAAAGCAGTTGAGTATTTCATCAAAGAAGCAATTGATAAAACGGGTAATCAAGGCCTTATTGAAGACAAAGAATTCGTTCATTTTGGGCTAACCTCTCAGGATATTAACAATACATCAACTCCTATGATGTTGCGAGATGCCTTACAGAAGGTATACTTTCCTCAATTAGCTGAGATTCTCACCATCCTTCAGAACTTCGCGGATGAATGGCAACATCTCCCTATGTTGGCACGAACCCATGGCCAACCTGCTTCTCCCACAACCTTAGGGAAGGAAATACGGGTATTTGCTGTACGCTTACACAATCAGTTTCAGCAATTGAAAGCCCTTCCCTATCCAGCAAAGTTTGGAGGGGCAACAGGAAACCTCAACGCCCATTATATTGCGTTTCCTGAAGTTGATTGGGACGCCTTTGCAAACCAGTTCGTTACTCAAACCCTAGGCTTAAGTCGTTCGGTGCCTACTACACAGATTGAGCACTATGATGGTCTAGGCCAGATATTCGACAATATCAAACGTATCAATACCATTGTCATTGACTTATGCCAAGACATTTGGATATATATTAGCATGGAATATTTCAAGCAGAAAGTTCGAAAGAATGAAGTCGGATCTTCTGCAATGCCTCACAAGGTTAATCCCATTGATTTTGAGAATGCAGAAGGGAATGCAGGAATATCCATTGCCCTACTCGAATTTCTCAGCCGCAAGCTCCCTGTTTCTCGTCTACAAAGAGATCTCACTGATTCTACAATTTTGCGAAACCTAGGAGTTGCAGTTGGCCATGCGCTTTTGGCATTGCTTTCGTTGAAGAAAGGATTAGGAAAGCTATTGGTCAATGAAGAATGGATAATCAAAGACTTAAACCAAAACTGGCAGGTATTAGCTGAAGCTATTCAAAATGTGCTAAGAAGAGAAAAGTATCCTAATCCCTATGAAACCCTCAAAGCTTTTACACGTGGAAAAGGAGAATTAAACGAAAAGACCTTAAAAGCATTCATCGAACAACTCTCTATAGACGAAGAAATTAAGGCCTCACTCAAGAACCTGACTCCCACAACCTATATTGGCAATGCCAACCGTACATAAGTTTTCATCCATTTCGTCATAGACCGAGGGTCACAGAATATTATGCAATTTAAAGAGATTATTGGGCAAGAGGATGCAAAAAGACATATCCTAGATGTCATTACGAACAAACGTCTACCGCATGCGCTCCTTATCACAGGGCCTGAGGGAGTAGGTGCCCTTCCTTTTGCACATGCCATTACTCAATACGTCAATTGTTTGAATCCTAGCCCTAAGGATAGTTGTGGAAAGTGTGCCAATTGCACCAAAATTCGGAAAGGGATGCATCTTGACATTCACTATATCCTTCCTATTATTTCCAAAACCCAAGGCGGAAAGCGCTATTTGAGCGAAGACTATATTGAGGGGTTTAGAGACGAATTCGTTCCCAATCCTTATTTCAGCTTTACTCAATGGCAACAATTACTTGATGCAGCCAATAAACAATTTAGCATCAGCGTACACGAGGTTCGAAGCCTTAAACGTAAACTTAGTATCAAAGCATTTGAGGCTCCCTATAAGGTTGCCATTATATGGAATGCAGAACGCATGAATATCCCTTCGGCAAATGCTTTATTAAAACTATTGGAAGAACCCCCTGAACGTACCCTTCTCCTAATGACATGTAATGACCCTTCTCGTCTATTGACCACGATTACCTCTCGCTGTCAGCGCCTAATGCTACAGCGTCTACCCAAAGAAGCGGTCAAAACCTACCTCATAGAACACAAACAACTTTCTGAGGAACAAGCAGAAGACATTGCTTCAGTAACAGAAGGCAGTATTAGCAAAGCCAATGCTTTTACAGATGATAGTACCCAAGCTATGCGCGACCTATACATCGCTTGGTTACGTAAATTGTATGTAGGTAATTATGCAAAGCTACAGGAACAAATCGCGGGGATTTATAAAGAGAATAAAGAATTCCAAAAGCTATTTTTGGTATTTGCAATGCAAAAGATGCGAGACTCCTTGATGTTCCATATGCAAGTCGAATCCATTGCATTGGTCACCTCATCTGAAGCCGAATTCCACAGAAACTTCTCTAAACTCGTAACTCCTCAAAAAGCCGAACGCATCCTAGATCAACTAGAGAAGAGTAGGTTTTACCTCACCCGAAATGCGAATCCTCATATGGTATTTACCGTTTTATCTCTCAACATTCATTCTATTCTTAAAAGCTAAGAAATACCAAACGCTGAAAAACTTCGTATAATAGATTAACAACCAGTGTAATACAACGACATGGCTAACAAGTCTTTACGTACATTAAAAAAACTCGCAATCCCCTTTGTTCTCTTGGCTATTGTCACTTCATATATCTTTGCATTGACACAATATGCCCAACATAGGCGAAGCTCTCCTATGTCTTTTCAGCCTAATAGTAGTACCTTGGTAAAGGTCAATATTCCACATTCATCTGATGAGCATGGCATTTACGCTTCTTTCAATGATATCCTATCGGGCAAAAGACGGATTGTAGAGGCCGATCCTATGAAGGCTCACTCTCAATATGCTATTCAATTCGATTTGAATAGCCCAGCCTCCTCTCTCATATATATTGATGACGAAGTACTTGAGGTATTTCTCATTCCAGAGGATACGTTGGTTATTAACATTGATTTCAATCCTGAGACTTATCGAATGGATCATGTGACTTTTAAAGGAGTTACAGCTGATATGTGTCAATACTTTTTTGAAAAGTCTGCGGAATTGGGGCAGGTTAATATTCGATCCAGTCGGAATGTGGTAGACTGTAGTGATCCTGTTGTATATGCAAAGTTATTGGACTCCCTCGCCCTGAAAGAACTCTCTTTCCTCAAGGCTTATCAACAATCTCATTCCCTTCCTGAATGGTTCTCCAATTACGAACAAAGCGAGATTGTGTATCAGAAAGCCTACCTTAAGCTTTCGCACCCCCTCAACAGAAGCACAGATGAATCCTATTTCGATAAGGTCAAGCTTAATAATGAGCGAGCAATCTTTTCCTACTATTATTATCATTATCTCCGCATGTATATCTCCCAACTCTCAGACGAAGTAGATTTAGCTTGCCTTAAACCAGAGGAAAGTCAAAGGGTAATGGCCATCAACCAATTGGCAGAGGCCGAAAAGATTCTTACAGGAGAAGTACTAGATGTATTTCTTTGCCAAGTGATTATTCGGAATATGAATATGAAACGCGATGAGGTTGTGAAAGAATTATTGGATAGAGCCTATACCCATAACTTTGAAGGAGAGACTTACTATCGATATATCAAAACCCGCTTACAAGAAGCACAGAACATGAACTAATTAACTCACAATCAATTAAGTACAATTTGATTATCGTCTTTACTTCATGAAGGGATTGTTCCTTATTCTCTTTATCATTTACGCCTAATCGCATACAAGCTATTTCCTCATTCAAAACTGAACAAGCCTTCAAAAATCCATAAGGATTATGGTTTTCTGTTAGATTTTTTGCGACATTACCTTCCCTTTGATTTCGCACACACAAACTATAGAAAACCTTACTAATGAAACGCGTATTCCTTATCGCTTATGGTCTATTCATGACCTCTATCCTATTCGCACAGCAAACTGATAGCCTCATTGCACGCGTATTTTTCGAGAGTAACCTTGGTTTATTAGACACATCCGATGTGATGTTTACCCATACCTATACCCCCTCAGGATCTTTCTGGGAAGTCGATAGCTTTCCTGAAAGTGTTGTTTTTCAAGCTGAATTACATTCGCTTTATGCCGCAGACTCAACCCAATCTTATCGTATTCGTGTGGGTAAGGGCGGGCATCTATATTCCTTTATAGGGGAGGCTTTTGGAGAGTCTGTACCTCCTCAATGGCGCCCCAATGGGTGGGTTCAGCCTACATATGGAGGCGGTACATCCTACGCCCCTTGGGTAGATGAAGTTTGGCAATTGGTATGTGTAGATGGAGCCTTGCATAATCCTCCAGATTCCTCCTACTTCATCCATCAAGCAGGTGTCTACCTCAAAACTCCCAGTCAGAACCAACCTTTTTATTCGCCTACCGTAGCTGAATACTATGATTCTGATAAGAAAACCTACACAACTGTCAATTGGGGACAACAAGCACATACCGAAGATTTAGCCTCTGCTGGATTCACCTCCAGCCTGCTTTACTATACTCGATATACCCTAGTGGGAGAAGGGATTCTACAGGTTGATAATATCGTTTATAATTTCGGCCAAGACAACATCAACTTTATGAATGTGCCTTGGGGCGGAGTACGAAACTCCAGCTTAGAGCATTTCTTCATCTCTGCACCTGATCACAGTTATGTCAACACCCCTGGTTTATACGGGCAAACGCCTGTTATCCAGACCGCTACGACAGCAGGTTGGATAGCATGGGCTAGTGACTCTTTGGGGGATTCGCCTGCTCTTGGGCTGGTCAATTCCATTCGTACCAATACGAACTCAAATGTATTCCGCTATGGTGATGCAGGGAACCTATCAAACCCCAATAACTTCCGTGATTACCACGTACATGAGATGATTCGCTTTCCTGCTCCAGGGCAATTGGGTTTTGGGCGAGCCCTAAACTTCCGATATTTCTATGTGTTGGCCGAATCAATTGATTCGGTAAGGAGCAAGATTATCCAAGAAGACCTTGTAGGACATACCCTTGATTCGGCTTATGTGCCTATGATGGGAGACGTAGATTCAGTTCAATATAAGTTTATGGCGATGAGCGGAGAGGCTGTATCTGTAGAGTCATTTGCCTCTGAAGGCATTATGCTTCGTACAATGCCATTTGCAGATAGTTACCCAGTATTCCGTTTAACCGCTTCTGATGGCCGACAGTTCGTCAGCAGTGATCCCTATCATTTCTCAGATGTCGCCTATGACGGTACGACCCAAAGCCTCGAATTATTAGGCTTTCGAGACGCTCCTGCCAAAATCATTGCCCTTAATGATACCATCTGTACAGGAACAGATTATGTCTTTCCTGATGGAAGTAGCCTTACCAATGTCAGTAGTGACCAATTCCAAGTTAGCAACCTAACGGCTATTGAAACAGGTTTTGATAGCCTTGTCATGACTAATCTTGTGGTTTTATCGGCCAATGACACCCTATCAGGAAGCAATGCGCCTTGTATTGTATTTCCTGTTGAACTCCTAGCCTTTGAAGGAAGCATTCAAGAACAGTCTATCGTTTTGTCTTGGGTAACAGCCACTGAGACCAATAACAAAGGATTTGATATTGAATGGTCGGTAGATGGAAATGTGTGGGAACGCCTCGGGTTTGTACAGGGAAATGGCACTAGCTCACATCCCAATGCTTACTCCTATATGCATGTTCATCCTCCCTATGGAAAGCACTATTATCGCCTGAAACAATGGGATTATGATGGGAGCTTCCAATGGTCGAATGTCATTGAACTAACCCTAACTGACGAATCCTCTTGGGGGATAGTACCTTCACACAATAAAGGCATCTTCCGATTGTTACATGGGACACAAGGGCATTATAAAATCGTAGATGCAACAGGAAAACATGTATATCAAGGTAGAGTTTCTTCTCAACAGACTCAAACCCAAATAGATGTTCAACATCTCCCAAATGGAATATATATGCTGCATTTTACAGATGGAGTTCTCCCTCAGAAAGCCTTTAAATTCGTAAAACAATAAGCCCAATTATCCCTCTCATATCCTTTCCTCCATTCGCATATTTTCCACATAAAATATGGAAGGGAACAAGTACATTGACCAGACTAACTCCTTCATAATCACGCTATAAATATGAGAGAGAACGAGCTTTGTATGAAGCTTTTGCGGTTAAATGTTTAATATTAAAGAAAATGCCGTATCTTTATACGAAGTTATTTTCTCACACTTGAACAGTTATGCAAGTTAGAGAGAAAAAGGTTCTTTGATTTTGGAATCCAAAATCTACAATAAAATATATACAAGGGTGAGCTATAATGAGGCATAATTATCTTGTAGCCCCCAAAAACTAACGTTTGTTTAATTCATAAATACAGAATATATATATGGGATGTGGATCTTGCGGAAGCGGAGGGAGCTGCTCTACCAATGGATGTGGGAGGAATGGAGGATGCACGACAGGTGGTTGCAATAAATTGAATACATATGATTGGCTGGGCAATATGCTGTCTCCCAATGAAACTGAAGTTGATAACATATACGAAGTTCGTTTTAAAAATACACGTAAAGCTTTTTATAGAAACATTAATGGCCTAAAACTATTTATTGGAGATGCGGTAGTAGTCGAAAGTGATAGAGGATATGATGTAGGAACCCTTTCTCTTGGCGGAATTATGGCTCGCCTCCAAATGAAAAAGAAAGGAATGAATGGCCAACAACCCCCAAGAATCTATCGAAAAGCCAATGAAGCCGATGTCGAACTCCTTCAAAAGGTACGAGATAAAGAAATAGAAACACGAAAAAGAGGAAGAGAAATCATTCAGGAACTGAAACTAGACATGAAACTGAGTGATGTCGAGTATCAAGGAGACAATACAAAGGCCATTTTCTATTATATAGCAGATCATAGAGTCGATTTTCGCGAATTGATTAAGGTATTAGCCCGAGAGTTTCGGGTACGAGTTGAGATGAAGCAAATAGGCCTTCGACATGAAGCGGGTCTCGTGGGGGGCATTGGTTCCTGTGGCCGAGAGCTTTGTTGTTCGACTTGGCTGACTTCCTTCCGAACGGTTAGTACGTCTGCAGCACGATACCAAAATCTGTCTCTCAATCCGATGAAAATTTCTGGCTTGTGTGGGCGCTTAAAGTGTTGCCTCAATTTTGAACTCGAAACCTATTTAGATGCCTTAAAGGATTTTCCTAAAATCTCGCGCCTCGAAACAGAAAAAGGGGTTGCTATCTTACAAAAAACAGACATATTTAAGCAAAAGATGTGGTTTTCCTATGAGGGTGAGACCACTTGGTATCCTCTTACTACAGCACAAGTAAAGCGTATCCAAGAAGAAAATGCGAAGGGCAATAAAGCAGTTTCTTTGGGAGAGGAAAAAGGAATGAATATGTCAGGGATGGAAGTAAGTACTCCTCTTGATTTTGTAGATGTAGTTGGGCAAATATCTCCTAAAATGCTAGAGGAGAAAAGCCGCAAAAACCGTAAAAGCAAAAACCGTAGAGGCAAAGCCAAAGCTGGCACTCAGAATAATAACAATTCTAAAAGAAGGGGGACGAACAAACAAACACCCCAAAAGAATAACGAGACCCAAAAGAAGACAGCTGTTGTAAACAATAAGTCAAAGGCAAATCAAAAAAATACAGATAGAAAATCAAACTCCAGAACACGTATAAAACAACAAGAAAAGTCTACGAAAGTAGTAAATGCACCTAATAAAAAGGGGGTCAATCAAGAGCCCAAAAAGCAGCAGGAGAACAATGTATCTGTAAAAACGCCTCGGAAGAATCCTAGACGACGAAAGCCTAAGACACAAAAGCAGGAGAATCCACAAAACCAGCAAAAGCAAAATGCGAATCCAAATTCGCAGAAACAACAGCAAAAGCCTCAGAAGCAAAAGCAACAACAAAATTCGCAAAAACCGCCTCGCAATAAGCAATCAAACCAAAAGCGGAAGCCTCAGAATAAACAACAAAAACCTGTGAATCCGCCTCAGAATAAGCGAAAGCATCCCCCTAAAAATAAACAGCAGGGGAATGAGCAGAAAACGCAAAAGCAATCGCCTCCTCAGAATCGGCAACAGGTAAATGGGAAGCAAAATCCTAAGGGGCCAAACCCCAAACGTAATCAACATAGACGGAGGAAGAAAACACCTGCTAACCCTCCTCAACCTAAAAAGATTAATCCAACCAAATAATAGAATCAATGGGTTGCCGTTATTCCTTCGAATCGGCAACCCATTCGCATTTTAATCACAGGATTCAATGACCTATAAAACCACCCCTCTATCGTTTATTGTTATTGGGCTGATGAGCCTATTTTTCCTTTCGTCTACTGCCTGCTCTGATGGAAATACGGTAACAGAAAAACAGTTTTTCAACAATTGCTGGCATATCACAGATTCCCTCACCTTTGAGATTGCCCATGAAGGAGAAGGCCAAACAACCCAAGGTATTACCCCAAAACTCCAGTTTCTAGACGAATATCCCTACCGAAATATCTTTCTCAAATGTATCGTTCAATCACCCTCTGGCCAATTGCTCGATACCCTAATTGGTGATACCCTAATTGACCCTATAGGCAACTGGATTGGTGATTCTTTGAGTCGAAGCCTCCCGACCCTCCAAATCCCTCTGGAAGAACAAGGAACCTATACTTGTAAAGTCACTCAATATATGCGAGATGAAAATCTCTGTCAGATTCGACAAGCTTCTATTGCCCTCATAAGCTCAAAGTAATCTGTCCAATCACGCAGGCGCGGGATCAAACAAAACTATTGTCGGATCCAATCACGTAGGCGCGAGATCAAACAAAACTCTTGTCGAGTCCAATCCCACAGGTGCAGGATTAAACAAAACTCTTGTCAGATCCAATCCCGTAGGCGCAGGATTAAACAAAACTCCTGTCGGATCCAATCCCGCAGGTGCAGGATCAAACAAAACTCTTGTCGGATCCAATCCCGCAGGTGCGGGATCAAACAAAACTCTTGTCAGATCCAATCCCACAAGTGCAAGATTCAAACAAAACTCTTGTCGGATTCAATCCCGCAAGTGCGGGATCAAACAAAACCCTTGTCGGATTCAACCCCGCAGGCGGGGGATCAAACAAAACTCTTGTCGGGTCTCATCCCCTAGGCGCGGGATCGAGCAGGAAACAGTTCATTCACTTATAACATCCAGTTAATGCTATTATTTCCTACCCTTACCGTCGAATTTTCCATATACTCAAGCCCTCATGTTGGTTTTGAGGCTTACGTTGGCCACTAGCCTCCTGCATAACTAGATGCCCAACCAATGCCGCAATCTCCGCTTCTTCTTCTGTAAGCGATTGTTCGAGAACTTGAGGCGTGAAATATTGCTTCACAAAGTTCGTATCAAACTTACCCGAACAGAAAGCAGGATGCTCCATCACATACCGACAAAACCCTAAAGTCGTCTCAATCCCCACAATCTTATACTCTTCTATTGCCCGAATCATCTTTTGAATAGCCGCTTCACGATTTACACCATATGTAATCAACTTCGCAATCATCGGATCATAATAAATGGGTATCTCCATTCCTTCCTCATACCCATCATCTACCCGTATTCCCAATCCTTGCGGACGTTGATACACATGTAGAGTTCCAATATCAGGCAAAAAGTTATTCTTAGGATCTTCAGCATACACCCGCACCTCAAGGGCATGTCCTTGAATCCGCAAGTCTTCTTGTGTAAAGGGTAAGGGATGGCCTTCCGCTACTCGAATCTGCTCACGCACCAAATCAATCCCCGTGATCAATTCCGTTACAGGATGCTCAACCTGCAAACGGGTATTCATTTCGAGGAAATAAAAGTTAAGCTGATCATCTACCAGAAATTCGACTGTTCCTGCATTGTAGTAATTACAAGCCTTACATACATTAACAGCTGCTTCTCCCATCTGCTTACGCAATTCAGGCGTTAGGATAGCTGAAGGGGCTTCTTCAATCACTTTCTGATGCCGTCTTTGAATGGAGCATTCTCTTTCAAATAAGTACACGACATTTCCATGTTGGTCAGCCAATACCTGAATCTCAATATGCCGAGGAGACCGAACAAATTTCTCAATAAATACCGCTCCATCTCCAAATGAATTAACCGCCTCACTTACTGCCCGCTCCATCTGCTCCACGAATTCTTCATCTGACTCAACTATACGCATTCCTTTTCCTCCTCCTCCTGCAGATGCCTTAATCAAGACAGGATAGCCAATTTCTGCGGCAAGTTTCTTAGCAGCTTCTACATCCGTAATGGCTTCTGCCGTTCCAGGAACTAAAGGAACCCCATACGCTTTGACAGCTTGCTTGGCCGCTAGCTTACTTCCCATGGTTTCCATAGATTCTGGCGAAGGCCCCACCAAAACAATCCCCGCCTTTTGCAGAGCTCGTGCAAAGTTGGCATTCTCTGATAAAAATCCATATCCTGGATGAATCGCATCAATCTTATGGGCTAAGCATAATTCAATGATGGTATCTCCCCGTAAATAGGATTGGCTTGAGGGAGCTGGCCCCACCAAGTAGGCCTCATCAGCAAACAATACATGCGGAGCTGTTCGGTCGGCTTCTGAGTATATCGCAATGGTTTCTATCCCCATTTCTTTGGCTGTACGCATCACCCGCAAAGCAATCTCTCCTCTATTTGCTACTAACAGTCTGTTAATTTTCGTCATAATGATCCTTATTCGCCTGTGGAAACTACTAAAAAACTTGATAAGTTGTATTTTTATCTAAAAAGAATCTCCTCTATCTTCGCCGAATACTCAAACGATATATGGAAATCAACAAGAATTTTCTTCATACACTCATTGACATCGCCAAAAAAGCAGGCGATAAAATACTGGAAGTATACGGAAACGAAGCATTATTTGATCGCGTAGACTTCAAAACAGACGATTCGCCCCTCACACTAGCCGATCAATACGCACATCTCTATATAGTTGAGCACCTCGCCAAGCTCACTCCCGATATCCCTATTCTATCAGAAGAAGCCGCCGATATCCCTTATGAAACCCGTAATACATGGACTCGTTTCTGGTTGGTTGATCCCCTTGATGGAACCAAAGAGTTCATTAAGCGCAATGGAGAGTTTACCGTAAACATTGCACTGGTAGAAAACGGCCATAGTACCTTGGGTGTGGTATACGTACCTGTACAAGACCTTCTTTACTATGGATACAAAGGAGGAGGCGCATTCGTCTCTACCAAAGGAGCCGAGCCTATCCGTATTCAGTCTGCCTCATTCGAGATGGAAGATGAAAGCCTACGCATTGTCTGTTCACGTTCACATATGAGCAAGCCTGTAGAGGAGTATATCTCAAAACTCAATTCTCCTCAAACCGTATCTATGGGTAGCTCCCTCAAATTCATGCTATTGGCCGAAGGAAAAGCCGATATATACCCCCGTTTAGCTCCTACTATGGAGTGGGACACAGGAGCGGCTCAAATCATCGTAGAGGAAGCAGGAGGAAGTGTTATAAACAATGAAACAGGCTCAAAACTCATCTATAATAAACCAATCCTTAGGAATCCACATTTTATCGCTTTTGGGAATAAAAAATCTTAGAATGATTTGGCTTCCCTAAAGGGAATAAGTTTCCAAAATGTTTTCTCTGGCGAGAAATAAATTTGTAATCCCTTATGATTTATCTTTAATTTAGTTCGATGAATCTAGGGGTAAGGGTAACATAATTATACAAATTAATCGTTATGTTACTATATAACAACTCATCTTTAATCGTTTAGCATCGTTTCTATGCCCAACAGCCGCAGCCCGGTTATATTCTTAGCGTTCGCAAATGATCGAGTCGATCGGACTCGATACCTACGCGAATTGGCTAATGAACAAAGGGGCATACGGAACGCACTCGGCGCCGCTGAACGAAATGGAGACATCGAACTGGTAGAAAGGTCAAATGCAACCCTCAGTGATATCATAGATGTTTTCCAGCATCCTCGATATAAAGGCCGAATTGCTGTATTTCATTATGGAGGCCATGCAGATAGCTATCGGCTCTTACTTGAAACCGATGGAGGAGGGGTACAAATTGCCCATTCTGAAGGGCTAGCTCGTTTCCTCTCTAACCAAAATACCCTCAAACTGGTATTCCTTAACGGGTGCTCAACCCAAGACCAAGCAGATGACCTCCGAAATGCAGGCATTCCTAATGTTATCGCGACTTCTCGTGTAATTGACGACAAAATCGCGCGTCGATTCGCCATTCGGTTCTATAAAGGGTTGGGGAGCTACAGCCAAGCCCAAAATGCTTTCGAAGATGCGGAGTCTGAAATCATCACGCTTACAGGCTCCCAAAACTTTCGAATGCTGTATTGGGATAAAGCGGCCGAAACGCCTCCACAAGAGTTCCCTTGGCATTTCTATTCCGATGAGCAAGGAGCTTGGCGGCTCAATCCTCAGCATTCAAAAGGAGTAGTGGTCGATCCTCAGACTCCCAAGGCAAAAATAGGCGAATACGCACACGTATTGTGCAACAGATATAAGCAGGTAGATGAATTCGAATCTCGCTATTTAACCATACCTGAAGATCGTCGCCAACCCCAAGTCTATATCATTCATGGGCATCGGAGGCAACAGCACGAGAGCCTCATTGCTCGATTTATCTACGAGCATATTGGAAAAAAAACCTATGTAAAACCCCTTGAGGTGAAATGGCCGTTTAAAGGACAGGTACAAAACTTGTTGAAAATTCGGCTATTGGAACAACTAGAAGGGAGTGAGTCTCTGCAAAAGAAGGCTGAGCAAATCAAAGCCACAGATATACTAAGGTATACTTCTCTATCGGGAAGACAGTCTATCATTGTCCAGCATAATATTCCAGGTGAGTATTGGAATAAAACCACAGGAGATCTTATCAAATGGTATATAGGCAATTTCTGGAACGTCCTTAATAGTGAGTTTGATACGCCTCAGTTTTACATTTTCCTAAATGTTTTTTATTCCGAAGAACTAGAAGGAGGTAGTTGGTTCAATCGCCTTCTATCTAGCAAATACTATAAGGACTCCATCATAAAGGAGCTTGAAAATATTGCAACCAGCTGCGAAGACAATTGCAGCTTGCTTACAGAGTTGCATGGTGTGAAAAAGCACCATGTAGAAGATTGGCTCATCACAACCAATCTCAATGAAATCGACGAATTCAGTGATTTGGCGAACAAGATATTCCGAAGAAATCCGCAAAATAAAACATCTATGTTCATGGCAGAAGTGGAGCGAGACCTCAAAAAAGCTTTGACCTCTTTCCGCAACCGCCACGCACGAACATATATATAATATATGTTTCGTTATTAGGGCGATCCTACAATACGAAGAATCATGGCAAGGACTTTTGAAGTATATAAAGGGGATGGAAGTACCATAGAAGAGCGTCATATTCAGCTTCCTGAATTCCAACACTTCTTCCGAAGTGATGGACCAAGACGCTATATCGCTTCCCCCGAATTGAGAGATGCGGTAAATGTTGCTATCGCATTAGGACAACCCCTATTGCTTACGGGAGAACCAGGAACTGGAAAAACCCAACTCGCATATAGCATTGCGCATGAGCTAGGGTTAAAGCATCCTTTTGTTTTCCATACCAAAACGACTTCTACCGCTCGCGACCTATTCTACCGATACGATTCATTGGCGCATTTTCATGATGCACAACTCAAAAAGGAGGGTGCTGAGCTTGATATCCACTCTTATATCACCTTTGAAGCGTTAGGGCGTTCCATACTCGAATCAATTCACCGACGTTCAGTCGTACTAATTGATGAGATTGACAAAGCTCCCCGTGACCTCCCCAATGACGTACTCAATGAATTCGAAAATATGGAGTTCTTTGTACGGGAAACAGGAGAGCATTATGTCGCAAATAAAGCCAATCGGCCTATTCTTATCCTGACAAGTAATTCAGAGAAAAATCTTCCTGACGCCTTCCTTAGACGATGTGTGTATTACCACATACCTTTCCCAAGTAAGAATGTTCTTCACCAAATCGTAGAAGCTAGGCTCCAACTGAGTTCTGACTTTAAAAGCCGAATGCTATCTGATGCGATAGAACATTTCTTAGAAATTCGAAACAGCCGAGGCCTTCGCAAACCACCAGCAACGGCAGAATTGCTCGCATGGATTCATATACTTGACAAGCATAAAATCGATATCAATTCGAATGTGCGCGAGCAATTGGAAAACATTGCTATGAGCTATTCAATCTTGGCAAAAAACAAAGACGATTTAGATAAGTTGAGAAGACGATAAGTCCTTCTCTTTCTACAAGGGGCTGGATGCATAACCGAGGCGTATTGAGAAATGTCAGACACCAATGGACATACGATGATCCCATTAGAGGGGTTTATTGACTACCTTAGACAGAATGGATTTTCTGTGGGGGTAGACTCGTATGTAAAGGTGGAGAATCTCCTTAACTCTCTTGATCCAGAGTTCCCTGCGCATCGCCTCAAAACTCTCTTATGCCCTCTATTTGCTCAAGGACCTTACGAGCAACAACGTTTCTACTACCTCTTTGATCAATATATTCAGATTGTTTCTAAGGTAGAAAATGAAAGTTTAGGCCAAGAGGAGCCCCCTCCCGATCTTACCTCTGACCCAATAGTCAAGCCCAAACGCAACCTCAGAAGTATTATTGGGCTTTGGAGAAGGCATCTGTTTATTGGTACCCTTCTTACACTTATCCTCACCTTTTTTATTGGACGCTCTTTCATAGGGTATACAAAAGCAAAAGCCCACTTACATAGCAAGGGCTTACCCATCACTTTTGTAAATCGGGCTAAATATACCCTAGCATATACCTTCTTTCGTCCCCTCCCCTGTGAGGATCTTTCAGCTGAGTTTGATCGATCTATTATCAGCTATCCTAATGGTACATTCGAGGTATTCTTCACAGCTAAGACACCTGCTTACGCCTCTTCTTGGATTTGGGCACCTGAACGAGATACCCTCATCAGAAGTAAAGATATCTACCTCTCTTATACCTATAAGCAGGAAGGAAACTACAATGTCTGCTTACAAGTAGAAACCCCACAAGGGTGTACAGCAGAGTATTGTGAACAAATAGAACTCATTGCGCCTAAGTCTTGCTCTGCAAGCTTCCAAACGGTCACCAATCAGCAACAGGTCTATTTTGTCGATGCTTCCTTATCTGGTAAACAGATTGTATCGTGGAAATGGGATTTCGGAGATGGTACCCAATCCCTTGTAAAGGATCCCGAGCATACCTATAAAAATGAAGAGGAATATAAGGTATGTCTTTCCATCGTTACAGAGGATAGCTGTACAGATGAATACTGCCAAACTATTGTCATTGCACCTTCTCGTCAACGCGTTGATACTAATCAGGTTCCTGTTGACTTCATCGGACTTCAAGCAGCTCCCCCCTTAGACAAAGTGGGGAATGCCCCTGACATTCCTTGGTTTTCTCGCTTTATTGGGCCTATTCTTCCATGGTTACACCTCTTGGTACTAATTGGGGTAATTGTTGGATACCTAGTCTATGAATCCTTCAGAAGAAGACGTAAGCAACTCATCTTAAACCGAGAGAGTCAAACGGAACCTCCCTTCAAATGGGAGCTCCAAATCGAAGCAAATCAACAAATCCCTATTTACCCTCCTCGAACGTTCCAAAAACTTGCGGCTCAATTGCGTAGAAGGCAAGAGGGAGATTCGGATATACTCGATATGGAGGCCACGTTAAAGGCGACCATCAATGCAGGAGGCTACCCTACCCTCACCTACCGAAAAAGCAAACGTCCTTCAGAATACCTTGTACTTATTGATCGACAATCGCCTAAAGACCATCAAGCACTCTTATTCGAACGATTGGTCAAGAAGTTTTCAGAAGAGGATGTGTATGTAGATATCTACTATTATAAATCTGACTTCTCCGTATTCTGGAAGAAGCTAGATGACAAGCCTATTTACCTAGAAGATCTCCGCTCTCGACATCCAGATCACCGATTATTGGTATTCGGGACGGGCGATGCATTGGTTGAAGCCGTAACCTCTGAACCAAGTAAATATGCCCTAGACTGTGAAGCTTGGAAGGATCGGGCATTGCTCACTCCTGTCAGCACGGCAACTTGGGGACTCAAGGAGGTAACCATTGCTCGACATTTCTTGGTCTTGCCTGCCACCTCTTCTATCCTAGTATATTTAGTCGATCAATTTGAGAAAGAAGAGCCGTCTAAACTGAGCACATGGTTTTCGCCTGCCGCGAAACCTCTGCCTGATTTTGACGCTACTCCTGACTTAGAAGAAATAAAAGAATTCTTGGGAGAAGAGGTATTCCAATGGTTTGCATGTTGTGCATTATACCCCGAACTCAATTGGAACCTTACTCTCTTCTTAGGCAAACGATTGGAGTCCATTATATCCCCTCCCCCTCCACAAGAAGAGGCAGTACTCGCTTTGTTTGAGGAAGAGTCGGTCACAGGCTTGCTAAATGAACGGAATCTCCTCCAACTCATCCAATTGCCTTATTTCCGAACAGGTTTCATTCCTGATGAGGTACGTATTAAATTGGTGGAAGGACTCTCTCCCGAAGTCGCGAAACTTGCCCGAGAAGCCATTATTGAAGTTATCCAGAATCATGCACCGCCAGAGAATTCGTTTGCTGCCGAAAAATGCAAGCAGAATATGGTGCTTCAACAATGGGAACTTAATGAAGGCAATCGGAGCCAGAAACGAGCGATACAGAACGAAGTTGAAGCTATGCTTACTCGGGAGGAATTAGATGATCCTGTGGTTTTAAGACATATCCAAAAGCGAAAAACAACAGCACTGGATTTTGTAATTCCCCAACGCCTTCTTCCATTGTTCTACAAAGAGGGTAATTCGCTCTTGGGCATGCACTCTCCTGTCAGGTTCCTATTGGTATTGCCGATTATTCTCATGCTGATAAACCTCGGCAGAAATATTCCTGATGGACTCATTACGGATAATGAGGGTCGTCCTTACCTGATCCAAAACCAAAAGGATAGCTTACAATTCTTTACTTGGCGAGGGCTAGATTACCTCCAACAAGGCTACTTCTCAAACGCTTATGATGATTTCAGCCTAGCCATCGGCCTAGAGCCTGATAATCCAAAACACTACTACCATCGCGGGCTCGTCGGGCTCCTTTCCTATCAGGCTCAGGCAGTGGTAGAAGATTCAACCCTCCAAAAGTCTTTGCAAGACTTTAGTTTCGCATCAATGCTAGAGCCCTTGTTTCATACCAACCCACAACTCTCTCGTATTGATAGTATTCTATCTGCCACAGATTCCTTTAAGCTTCCTGCCGTCAAAAATGCCCTTTTAGCTCCTAACGGCCAATCGATTCTCGCATCGGCAGATCGTACATTCACCGTTTCTCCTTTCCGAGAAAGTACCCCAACGAAAAGAATCGTTGGTAAGCTCACAAACCGTATTTCCTGTCTCGAAACAACGCCTCTTTCTTCTCTTTATCTCCTAGGAACGGAAGAGGGCGAAATTGAGCTTTGGAATAAGTATGGCAATACAATGGGCAAGGCTATTGGGCATAAAGACCGAGTTAATGCTGTGACCTTCTCGCACAATACAGCTTACTTTGTAAGCGCATCAGATGATCGAACAGCCATTATATGGGATCGAAACACCCAAGCCCCTATCCATATTCTTAATCTACATACTGATTGGGTATCAGATGTAGATATTTCTCCTGATAATTCGCTGATAGCAACGGCATCCTTTGATCAAGAAATACATATATGGAAACGCGAAACAGGCGATCGAATCTCGACCTTAAGTAAACATACAGGGCCTGTTATATCTGTAGAGTTCTCTCCTGATGGTAAATTTGTCTTGTCTGCTTCTCAAGACGGAACGGCACGTATCACCGAAATTAATGGCAGCGAAGTGCTCCAAATCAATGCCGCCCAAAATGCATTGACTAAAGCAATCTTCTCTCCAGAAGGCAGCATTATCGCAACAGTAGGGCAAGATAATTCTATTAAATTATGGGATTGGAAAGGCAATCAAATCAAGAAGCTCGAGGTTCCTCGTATTCCTTTTATGAAGTCTATGGACAAAACGAAGGACACAGAACCCGTCATTACTTCCATAAACTTTACTGAAGACGCTCATCTTTTCGCCCATACACGAAATAATAAAGCGTATGTATGGGAGTTTGCCCAAATCTCTCAAACCAAATCAGTTGTAAAGTGGGCTAGCGAGTATAACCAAGCAATTAGCCACTATGAACTCGCACAATTTGATAATAGTTACGAACATTTTATAAAAGTTGCGAGAGCGGATCGTTCCGCCCAAAATGCCCTATATGGAAAGGGGGTTTCGGCTTTATACATGAAGGTAGATCCTGCTTTAGAAGCAGACATTGTCATGGGAGGAGTAACGGATATTGGTAAAGCCATTCGCGCTAAAGCAGGTGAATTCTATATTGATAGCCTTGCATTATTAAATACTTTAGATAAAGTAAAACGAGAATATGCTATCACGGATTCTCAAAGTGTTATTATATGTGAAGTCCAAGAGCTCATTAGTCCAGGATATTGCGACCTAAAAAAGCGATATGATGCGGTTGGCATTAGTAGCGAGGGTTGGACTCCTGTGAAAAAGAATGGACTATGGGGATATGTAGATGGAAAAGGGATTGAACAGATTTCTCCCAAGTATACAGAAGCTTATCCTTTCCACAATGCCCAAGCTCTTGTTAGGTTAGAATCAACCTATAAGGTTATAGACGAGTACGAGACGTCTGCCTATCGGACTGTTGGCAAACCAGGAGAGGGATTACTTCCTGTTCGCAAGGGTTCCAATTGGGGCTATATTAGCATGAATCAATATAAAATCCATATCAAGCCTCAATACCAAGAGGCGAGATCTTTCATGAGGGGGAAAGCTTTAGTAAAGAAGAATGGAAAGTATGGTTTTATCAATCGCAACAATGAGGTGCTCCCCAAATACCCAATCGCTTATACGCTTGACAGTGTATTTGCAGATGGGAGTATTCGACTCATCCTCGGCCAAGACCAGTTGATTGTCAAACCTGACAACCAGATAATCTTCAATAATATCATCAATGATAAACCCATACAGACGACCCCCAAACCACCTGAACAAGAGAATAGTGATACTCCTCTTCCTTCTCCTGCAGTAGTCGAAGATAGGGTTGTCAGTCCTAACGCACTTGATACTCCGTTGGGTGAAAGCTTATATAAGATTAGCAATGGGGCGAAGTTTGCCATTGCCAATGCGAATGGACTGGCAGTAACGGATTTCCAATACGATCAAATTTGGCCTTTTACAGCTGGTCTCGCAGCTGTGCAAAAAAAGGGTAAGTGGGGTTTCATAAACGCTCGTCTTCGAACGATTATTCCGCATGAATATGATTACGTTCGTTCCTTCAAGAAAGGCAAAGCACAGGTCGTAGCCAATACGGATACTTTTTATATCGATAAGGAAGGATACTGTATCCCTCAACCTAACTATCCTTGTCCTTTCACCAAACAGTGTTTACAGGTTCAAGGCTACCAACAAGTTGTAAAAGCAGATACAAAACACTACTGGGTGAAGAAGAAAGGATACTTCCTTTTATTAAATGCTCAGTATGAAATAATTATTGGGCATGAAAACAATTACACAGATGCCAAACCCTTCGGCAGTGGCCTCGCTCCTGTTCAAAAAGATGGAAAGTATGGCTACATCAACCTCCGAAATGAAATCATAATTCCTTTCTTGTTCAATAAAGCAGAGGCATTTCGAGGAGGTAAGGCTCTAGTATTAGAAGCTAAAGAAAAGTATTATATAGACAATAAAGGCAATTGTATTAGCCTCAAAGGATTCCCTTGTCCTAATTTTGCAGAACAAACAACGCAAAGTACCCTCCCATCAGGAGATCCCAATGTTATTGTATTCAAAAAGGGAAGTAAATATGGAATCAAAAATCGGAAGGGGGCTATTATTGTAAACGCAATTTATGACAACCGAATATGGTTTAAGAAGGGTCTAGCGAGGGTAAAGAAAAGCAATCGATGGGGTTTCATTGATATTGTCGGACAAGAGGTTGTTCCTATTGTCTATGAACAAGCGGGAGAATTTAGCGATGGCCTTGCGGCCGTTCGTCGATACAAAAAGTGGGGCTATATAGACCAGAAAGGAAGAGAGGTGATTCCCCGACAATTTGACAAAGCGGAGACCTTCTACAATAATAAGGCAACTGTTGTCATTGGTAAGTATCGTATCAAAATTGATAATAATGGTAATTGTTCGTCTGGTTGTCGTATCTTGAAAAAGATGGGCATTGTATTGAAGAAGTATAGATTCAAAAAGGGAGGGTAATGTAATCATCCTTTATCAAGAAAAGAACATTTCAATTAGCCTTCCTTCTTCAAGAGAAAGAAAGTCGGAAGTCCACCTCTGCACACTCATTTAAGAACCAAAGCTTTCTAGGAGCTCCTTCCAAAAGGAAATTCGCTTAACATCAATCGTAATTGACATTAAGCGAATCTATAAAGATGTTTTTATCTATATCTTAGAACAATTGCTGCAAGCGAATCAAGTCCTGTGTAACGCTTGCTGCTTTATCTGTCATACCATTCTTTTCGTACACACGAGCTGCCAATTGAAGAGAATAGAGAAGGAAATCTTTTTTCGGGAAGTAGACCCCAGACTTCGCATAATATTCTAATGTAGCAGTTGCGTTCTCCGTTACATATTTCAAATACTCATCTCCTTTCTCCACCTTGCCCAACTCAAACCAAACAGAAGCATCTTTAACCAAGTAATAATAATCAGGAGAAACGGCTGTATAAGGGAACTTCTCTTCCATTGCCTCCATAACCTTTAATGCTTTTGCTCGTGCATCTGCAGCCTTTCCCGAGGCTTCTGGTGCTAAAGTAGCCGTTGAATCTTGTGGAACAACTGCGCTAACAGCATCATTCAGGTAGCTTTTAGACAATCGATAGAAAACACGGTGGTAATTCCCTAACATCCGCCGAATGTTTTCATCGTAATAAACATCTGGATTGTTAAGGTTTCGGTATCTAAACTTATTTACCAAATTATCAAACATCAGGTCTTTCTGTACTCGGCCAAAGTTTTGATGGAATGGATCATTCTTCGGATCAGGACGCTTTACAGGCAATACTCGATAAGCTAATCCTTCTTGTTGGAAATAAGGCTCTAATCCGACAAAACTCGAAGGAGTAACCGTATTAGCAAAGTACAATGGGCGTTCCCAATTGCTCTTGCTAATATTATCTAATAGGTTCAATACAACTATATCAGAAAGCTGCAAATAACGCTGTTGCCCTCCTCCACGTGTTGGAGCCTCAAACTTCATGGGGCTTTGCACATAGGCTGCATTCTCCTCAGAAACCAATCCATTAGCTACTAATGCCGCAGCATTTGCCTGAAGGGTCACAGGATATTTTTCAGCCTTCATATACTTCGCTTGGTTCTCCTGCCCCACATATTCGCTTCGTTTAAGGCTCAAAGGTAACGGCTTAGACTCGTTCATCTGCATCATCATTTGCTCGATATACCAATCCGTATTTACATAACTGAGACATAATACCCGAACATCAGGTCTTACATTTTCAACCTCTTGTATATACCAAAGTGGGAAAGTATCATTATCCCCATTTGTAAATAGAATCGCATTAGGAGCGAGTGAATTCAATAAGTTATATGCAGAATCAGGAGCAATGTATCGACCCGCACGAGAGTGGTCATCCCACCCTTGAAAGCCCATCAATAAAGGACCAATGAGAGCAAGCCCTCCCGCTAAATAAGCTGCTCCTCCTTTGAGGAACTTCTCTGTCAACTCATATAATGCAATCACACTCAGCCCAATCCAAATTGCATAAGTCTGAAAAGAACCTGCAAATGAGTAATCTCGTTCACGGGGCTGATTTGGATTCTGATTCAGGTAAATGATAATAGCCAAGCCCGTAAAGAAGAAGAGTAAACCAACAATTGTTGCATCATATCCCCTTCTTGAAGCCTGCCACCCTAGCCCTAATAATCCCAAAATAAACGGAATCATAAAGAAGTGATTTTTCGCTGGCTCATTCTTAACAGGATCTGGCATAGCGGCAAACTTTAATCCAGATTCCCATTCAGCATCTTGCAAGTCACTTTCTCTTCCAGCAAAATTCCACATAAAGTAACGCCAATACATATGGATAATCTGATAGCCTACGAAGAATTTCAGATCTTCTCCTCCAGTTGGCATATCATCTGTCGGGGTGTTCGGATCGCCTGTTCGTTGGACATAATTCTCATAAGCATGAGGTCCTCCAGCTTCTGTTTTGTAACGACTCTGGTCATGCATACGCGGGAATACCTTCATGTCTTTGGGGCTATATTCGGGCTTCAATCTATCACCATATTCGACATATTTGTTACGCCCTTCTTCCACAACATATTCTTTTCCTACTGGTTCATATCCAATGGGACGGGCATTGTACAAGGGACCTACTAACAAAGGGCGATCCCCATATTGTTCCCGCTTCATATAACTGAGGAAGGTTCTTACATCACTAGGATTATTCTCATCAATAGAAGGATTATCATTAGAACGAATTGGAATCATTGCATATGATGCTAAGCCAATGTAAATCATTACAATACTTAAGAGAGTTGTATTCAGCACTACACTCTTACGCTTAACATGGGTATACCAAACTCCAAATCCCAATCCGCCGACCAACAAAATAAAGAAGAAAGTAGCCCCGAATCCCATAGGCAGGCCTAATCCTCCTTGTGATAGTCCTCTGAGCGACTCCGTTCCAGTAAAGAACTTCTCGAATCCCCAAGCAATATCAAATGTATATACGATAATCCCACTTTGGATTACCCCTAAAATCACAACAGATAGGAGCCCTGTGACAATGAAGCCAGCCCAAGAAAAACTATATTTTCTAAAGTAGTATATGAAGGCTAATGCAGGGATTGTCAATAGATTCAGTAAGTGAACCCCAATTGAAAGTCCCATCAAATAAGCTATCAATATAATCCATTTTTCGTTACGAGGCTGATCTGCAACTCTTTCCCACTTCAACATCAACCATACAACAATAGCTGTAAAGAAGGAACTCATTGCATATACTTCCGCTTCAACAGCATTGAACCAGAATGAATCAGCAAATGTACACGCCAGTCCTCCTACTAAACCAGAAAACATAATCGCGATAGTCTGGCTCATCGAAGGATTGTCTTCTGCTGTTAACAGTCGTTTCGCTAATGTGGTGGTAATCCAGAAAGTAAATAGAACTGTAAAAGTAGCGCACAATACACTAAGCATATTCATCATAAAGGCAACACTTAGCGCATTACCAAAGGCAAAGATAGAGAATACTCGACCTACTAAAAGAAAGAAAGGTGCACCAGGAGGGTGCGGAACCTCGAGCTCATTAGCACATGCAATAAACTCACCACAGTCCCAAAAGCTAGCGGTTGGGGCCATCGTGAGAAAGTATACAATAAAGGCGATAGCAAATACTATCCAACCGCAAATGTTATTTATCCGATTATAATCCATACGTCTCGTTTCATCACTGTAATAGGGGCTTGTTTCATAACAGGCTTCGAATTTATAAAAAAACTCTAGTTTTCTCGAATTCTTTTCATACCTCCTACCTGTGTACCTCTGTATTACCCTAAAATAGAGAAGAGGTTCACCCCTAATAATAAAATTGGCATAACTCTTAATTGCCTATTCACGATTTTGATGCAACCTTAGCTTCACGGTCAAAGGCAGCCCGCATCTCAAGTAGGTTCTTATCAACCCATATTTGAGCCCTTCTCAACAACTCCATTCCATCATCTCCCTCAATAAGATCTCCAAATCGAATCTTTGCACGCATTTTTTTGCCTCCAAATGTCCGTAAGTAATGGGGTAGAAAAAACTCATTGGTTACCCAAGCGGCCTCAATATCCTCATATTCTAAAGCAACAGGCATTACCTTAAACCCGCCCTCTGCAGCTACTTGAAAGCCTCCTAGCCTAAACTGAGTTGTCTTAGGCCCTTTATAAGTCGTTCCTTCAGGATACACGATTACACTATATCCTAACTCCAAACGTTTTCGAATAGCTTCCCGCGCTGCTTTCCGACTATCTTTACTTTCTCTCTTCACTAAAACCATATTGGCCATCTTAATTCCCGATCCAATAAAAGGCCAAGTTGTCACTTCTGCTTTTGCAACAAAAGCTCCTTGGCATGCACTCGCAACTAGCACTATGTCTGCATAGGATCGATGATTTGGCACAACCAAACAGCCTTGGTTATTGGGCGGAGGAGCTTTCTCTACTTCAATCTCAATACCCATATTGCCCGAAATATTATTTGCCCACTTTTCAACCCGCTGGTAGGAAATCGGGATCTTATCGGGTATATCCTGCTTCATTTCCTCTCGAAGCAATCTCCAATGTTTGAAGGTGATAATAAACGAGTTAATAACCCTCCAAGCAGCTCTGAGTCGATTAAACATAGTTACTGATCGTTAAAAAAGGCTACATAGAGCAAGTTACGCAATTTATGTTGAAGTGTTTAGATTTTCTGATTTCCCTTCTATCTTTGCGGCTGTAAAAATGATTATATTACCTTACTTATACAGATAGTTACATGAAGGCACTTGTATTCCCTGGCCAAGGGGCACAATACCCAGGAATGGGTAAAACATTATACGAAACGTCTGATCTTGCAAAGACCCTATTCGCGCAAGCTAATGAGGTTTTAGGATTCGATATCCAAGAAATCATGTTTGAAGGGACAGCAGAAGATCTTAAACGTACCTCCGTTACCCAGCCTGCTATTTTTATTCACTCTGTAGTAGCAGCTAAAGTACACCACTTAATTGAAGGTGCACAAATGGTAGCAGGTCATTCGCTTGGAGAGTTTTCTGCCTTAGCTGCAGCAGGTGTATTATCTTTTGAAGATGGCCTAAAGCTCGTCTCAATTCGAGCTAATGCTATGCAGAAAGCCTGCGACCAACAAGAAAGCACCATGGCTGCGATTTTAGGTATGGAAGATGCGCTTGTTGAGGAAGTATGTGCAAGCATCAAGGATGAGGTAGTAGTACCTGCTAATTACAATACGAAGGGGCAATTGGTAATTTCAGGCAGCATTTCAGGAATTAATCAAGCAGTTACCTTACTTAAAGAAAAAGGTGCAAGACGGGCATTGGTGCTACCAGTCAATGGTGCATTTCATTCTCCACTCATGGAATCGGCTCGCGTTGAATTGGCAGCAGGGATTGAACAAGCAAGCTTTGCTAATGCCCAGATTCCCGTATACCAGAATGTAACAGCAGCTCCTCACACAAATAGTGTAGAAATACAAGAAAATCTCTTGAAGCAGCTCACTGCTCCTGTTCGATGGACGCAAACAGTTATTAAAATGCTTGAAGATGGGGCAAGTAGCTTCATTGAGGTAGGTCCAGGAAAAGTACTAAGGGGCTTAATCAGAAAAGTGAACCGCAAGATTCCAACCTCAGGTGTGGAGTAAGTTGAAAGTAGGTTTTTGGGGAGTAGGCAATTTGACAGTAAACGAATACAATATATGCTAGAAAGCAGGCAAAAGCCTAAGGATTCCACACTTAGACTTTTGCCTTTTTGGTTCAAGGAAATATCTGAACATTCCGCATTGCCAATTCTACAACCTTGGCGTAAGAAGTGTTCTGAATGAAATAATAGCTATTTTTCCCTTTTCGTGTTGAGTCAACAACCCCGCGAGTTCGGAGAATGCTTAGATGCTGAGAAACAACTGCTTGTTCCAAACCTAGAGAGGTGTGAATCTCCGTAACAGTCTTGCGGGTACCATCTAATAATAGGTTCAGGATAGCGATTCGTATTGGGTGTCCCATTGCTTTTAACAACTGAGCAGTTTGGTTAAATCGCTTTTCATTGAATTTCTTTTCCAATTGGATCATAAGTATTCGTTTTTGATAACACAAAGGTGAGCTGTTTGGATGACAGTATTGATAACTAAGACAGGTCTATTTAGCTTCTTCTTATCCAGGCAGTTAAATCATAATCACATTAACCAAATATAGAAGAAAATACCAGATTCACAAATTTTATATGCCACTTAGTATTACATGAGATAAATGTGTATGTCTTTCTCACTCTGTATGTTATGATACCAATAACTAGCAGAATCAAAGCCAAAGTTTCCCTCTTAGATGTATTCTATGTGAATTCATGATTAATAATTTCCTGAAATCAGCTATCTTTGTAAACGTACAAAGAAGGTGCTTTTAGGAAAATTTAGAAGGAATATAATAGAAAATGAAAAAAACATTACACTTTGTATGACTTTTACTCTCCTCAATTGTTTAGGTACTATATAAGTACAATCATTCATTTCTTCAATTTCATACATTATGAGCGATATTCGAATTGATACTATCGAGGCAGCTCTGGAAGACATCAAGAAAGGGAAAATGGTCATCGTCGTAGATGATCAAGATCGAGAGAATGAAGGAGACTTTATCATCCCTGCAAGCTTTGTCACCCCAGAGGTCATTAATTTCATGGCAACACATGGACGAGGCCTGATATGCGCCCCACTTGAAGAACAAAGGTGTCGTGAGTTAAACCTAACCCTCATGGTGGGCGAAAATACAGATTTGCATCAAACTGCTTTTACTGTATCTGTTGATTTGCGGAAGCCAGGATGTACAACAGGAATCTCAGCTCATGATAGAGCAAAAACAGTTCAAGCATTAATAGATCCTACATCTAAACCAGAAGATTTCGGGCGGCCAGGACATATATTTCCCCTAATTGCTCAAAAAGGGGGAGTACTAAGACGAGCAGGACACACAGAGGCTGCCATTGATTTGGCTAAACTAGCAGGGCTCCCCCCAGCAGCAGTTATTGTCGAAATAATGAATTCAGATGGGACAATGGCACGTTTGCCAGACCTCCGAAAGGTTGCAGACCGCTTCGGAATGAAGCTTATCACCATCGAAGATTTAATCAAGTATCGACTAAAAAAGGAGAGTATGATTGAGCGAGAAATCTCTGTCAGTCTTCCTACTACTTTCGGAGAATTCACCTTAGCCTCCTATCGCCAAATAGATACAGGTGAACGGCATTTAGCTCTTGTAAAAGGTAACTGGTCAGAGGATGAAGCAGTGCTTACAAGGGTACATTCCTCCTGCATTACAGGAGATATCTTTGGCTCATGCCGTTGTGATTGCGGCCCCCAATTAGAAGAAGCAATGAGAATGGTAGAGGCTGCAGGAAAAGGAGTAGTGCTATACATGAATCAGGAAGGGAGAGGAATTGGCTTGTTAAACAAACTCAAAGCCTACAAACTACAAGAAGAAGGTATGGATACTGTTGAAGCCAACTTAGCCCTAGGCTTTAAGATGGATGAACGAGATTATGGTATAGGTGCCCAAATTCTTCGAGACCTCGGACTTAGAAAAATGAAACTGATGACGAACAATCCTAAAAAGCGTGCAGGCCTTATAGGATATGGACTAGAAATCGTTGAAAATGTCCCCATCGAAATCTCTCCTAATCCCCATAATAAACGATATCTCATCACGAAAAAACTAAAAATGGGGCACTCAATCTTGCAGAATCTCAAAGTAGATAAATAGGAATTCCCTAAATTTTACCAACTTTGAGGCCTGAATACATGAATACATAAACACTTAGTATGAAGGTAACCGAACATTTGGAGAGGGCATCCAATCCTCTAGTAAGTATCGAAATTATTCCTCCCAAAAGAGGGAGCAGTATCACTCAGATATCGAATGCTATCGAATCAATTCGTGGACTGAACCCTCCTTTCATTGATGTTACAAGCCATGCTGCTGAAATCATCTGGGAGCAGACGAAAGATGGAAAGTTTGCCAAAAAGGTAAAACGTAAAAGACCAGGAACCATTGGCCTATGTGCGGCAATTAAGTATAAGTATGACTTAGACCCTGTGCCGCATTTACTTTGTGGTGGCTTCACACGGGAAGAAACAGAAGACGCTCTTATTGAACTCAATTATCTAGGCATTGAAAATATCCTAGCTATTCGAGGGGATAAACGTAACCCTCGCCCTGTACCAAAAGATCGTTCTGAGAATCGTTATGCACTTGATCTTGTGCATCAGATTCAAGAAATGAATCGAGGAGAGTACCTTGATGTCTTAGAGAATGGAGCGAAAACAGACTTCTGCGTAGGGGTTGCATGCTATCCAGAAAAACACTTTGAGTGTCCTAACCATAAAATGGGGATCAATATTCTAAAACAGAAGGCTGAAGCAGGTGCTGACTATGCAGTAACCCAGATGTTTTATGATACCTCCAAATATATTGAATTTGTAAAACAGGCTCGAGAAGCAGGAATTGATATTCCCATTATTCCTGGGCTAAAAATTATGACTTCAAAGAGACATCTTTCTAGACTACCCTCTATTTTCTATATAGATATTCCTCAAGAATTGGTGGGACGCATGTATGCTGCAAAAACCAAAGAAGAAGAACGTCAGGTAGGAATTGAATGGGCATATAAACAAGCAATGGAGCTACTTGAATTTGGAGTACCTTGTCTACACTTTTATATAATGCAACGAACAGGTTCATTTCTCAAATTAATGGATCGTTTGAAGAAGCAATTGTAACTGTTTCTTTTTTATATACTAAAATCGTCTGGCTTAACATAAGTCAGACGATTTTTAATATAGACAGAGACAAATTCTATAAACCTCCTTGAATTGCAGCAATAACCCGTTCCATCATTTCACTTGTTACCTCCCCCATATGTGAAACCCGCATAAGTTTATTAGCATATGAGCCTTGCCCACCTCCCACTATAATCGCATGTTTCTCCCGCAAATATTGTCGAAAATCACTATGACTCTCCACAGGAAGAGAAAAGGAGCTTAAAGATTCAGAAGGCAATTGAGAAAATAATTGGCCTCCCATCTTGGTGACTTCTGCCTGAAAGTAGCTTGCCAGTAGATGGGTTCGGTTCCATATCGTTGGCAATCCCTGTTCTTGTATATTATCAAGAACGGCTTTAACTCCATAGAGTAATTGTACAGGAGCTGTATATGGGAAACGTTCGAGGTAGTTATGCAGATTGGAATAATCAGAAAAGTCTGTTGGTCGCAACGCTGCTACTGCTTTCTCACTTAAGGCAAAATAAACCGTTCCTGCAGGATTCATCAAGGCCTTTTGGCTGGAAATAACTGCACAGTCAATCTCCCACGCATCAAAATAAAAAGGAATTACGCCTACAGTTGTAATAGCGTCTACAATAATTAACGCCTCAGGAGCCGCTATTTTAATCCGTAGAGCCACTTCTTCTAAATCCATCCAAGTCCCCGTCGAAGTTTCGCAATGAGTTAAGACAACAGCATTAACGCGTCCTTCCTTCTCTTTACATTCGGTTACACCCTTTACTATTTCTTGAGGAGAAAAAGCCTCTCCCCATTTTTTTTCAATAGCATGTATCCTTGCCCCTCTTAATCTTCCGTAATCTCGCCAACGTTCGCTAAACTTCCCATTACATGCTACTACGACAGAACTTCCCTCTTGTATAAGACTGTACATCACGGCCTCAACACCTTGGGTTCCACTACCAATCATCGCTGTAGTAAACCCTTCTGTTTGGAATAAATACTGTAGCCCCTCCTGTAATGCTCCGAAAAAGGCTTCAAAGTGAGGGGTTCTATGATGCACAACGGCTTGGGCTATGCTTTTCATAACCCAAGCCGGTGCTTCAACAGGCCCTGGAGCAAGAAACAATCGTTTCATACAAGGCGTATTTTATAATTATCGTCTACGAGTTTTTTTAGGCTGTGGACGTGGTGGACGCTTTTGCTTACGTTCTTGCGCTCGACGCTCTCGGCGAGACAAACGTCTCTCTGATTCCTCTCCTGAACCCGTATTCGCCATCGTCTTTCGTTCGTTCTGCATACGCTTACGCTTCAAGTCCTCAATCTGTTTATTACCCGTTTTATACTTACTGAAATCATCGCGTTTGGGCTTTGATTCTGTTGTTGAAGGCTTCTTCTGCTGTTCAACGTTCAGATCGGCATTGAATAACGTTTCTAATACTTCTGTATTAACCTTTTTCAATACTTCTTGGAATAATTGATAGGACTCAAATTTATAAATGAGAAGAGGATCTTTCTGCTCAAAGACAGCCATTTGTACAGACTGCCGAAGGTCATCCATATCTCTCAAATGATGCTTCCAATTGGTATCAATGGTAGAAAGCGCAATGGCCTTTTCTAATTGATCCACAACGGCTGTACCTTGAGAATTAATTGCATCCTCTACTGTAATAATCAATTCTAAACGCTTGTTTCCATCCGAGAATGGAACAAGAATTCGCTCGACAGCAGGGTTATTTTGCTTAATATTTACAATCCCATTGTATATAACTTGGGAAAGTCGATCAGCCTTACGTTTAAAGGAGTCTTGGGCTTTCTGATATACTGATTCCGCAATCTCATCCGAAGACAAATCATTGATATCAGCTGCTGTAACTTCTGGGTCAATAGCGAACAGCTGAAGGCAGGTCAATTTCAATCCTTCTACATCCAGTAGTTGATAGTACTCCTCCACTACGCTAGAACACATATCAAACAACATATTGTTGAGATCAATCTTGATACGATCTCCATACAAAGCATTTCGGCGACGCTTGTAGATAACCTCTCGTTGAGAGTTCATTACATCATCATACTCAAGCAATCGCTTACGCATAGAGAAGTTATTCTGCTCTACCTTACGTTGGGCATTTGAAATTGATTTGGTAATCATAGAATGCTGAATAACCTCTCCCTCCTGAATACCAATTCTATCCATAACACGAGAGATTCTTTCAGAACCAAACAATCGCATGAGGTCATCTTCCAAAGAGACAAAGAACTGAGAAGAACCAGGATCTCCTTGTCGTCCTGCTCGCCCTCGCAACTGACGGTCGATTCGACGAGACTCATGGCGTTCTGTACCAATAATTGCAAGCCCTCCTGCACGTTTCACCTCTTCGCTAATTTTGATATCCGTTCCTCGACCTGCCATGTTTGTTGCAACCGTTACCGCTCCCATCTTTCCTGCTTCCGCCACAATTTCAGCCTCTCTCTGGTGGTATTTTGCATTCAATACATTGTGCGGGATTTCCCTCATTCTCAACATTCGGGCAAGTAATTCAGACACTTCTACAGATGTGGTACCCACAAGAACAGGACGACCAGCAGCTCTTAAATCTTCAATCTCATCAATAACGGCATTATATTTCTCCCGTTTTGTCTTGTATACCAAATCCTCTGAATCAACCCGAACAATTGGGCGATTCGTTGGAATAACCACTACATCCAACTTATAGATATCGAAAAACTCTGCCTCTTCCGTTTCGGCAGTACCTGTCATTCCTCCAAGCTTATGGTACATACGGAAATAATTCTGTAATGTAACTGTCGCAAACGTCTGCGTAGCCGCTTCGACCTTCACATTTTCCTTAGCCTCAATTGCTTGGTGTAATCCATCAGAGTAGCGTCGGCCAGGTAATGCACGTCCCGTTTGCTCATCTACAATCATCACCTTTCCTTCTTGAACAATATAGTCCTTCTCCTTTTCAAAAAGGGCATAAGCCTTCAGGAGCTGGTTGATAGCGTGTAATCTCTCTGATTTCTCAGCAAACTCTTTTGCAATAAGTGATTTCTGCTCTAGTCTATATTCATCTGAAATCTCTGTATTGGTATCAAGATCCGCGAATAGAGATGCGACATCGGGCAGCATAAAAAAGTTCTTATCTTCCTCTGTAGCTCCTAATGATTCTCGACCTTTATCTGTAAGCTCAATTTGATTATTTTTTTCATCAATTCGGAAGTAAAGCTCTTCATCGACAAGGTGCATATTCTTTTGGTTGTCCTGCATGTAAAAGCCCTCTGTCTTATCCATAACAGATTTTACCCCAGGCTCTCCCAAATAACTAATTAGCGTCCGTGTACGAGGCAGCCCTCTATGTGCTCGATATAACGCAAGTCCTCCCGTTTCCTTATCTCCTCCAGCAATGCTTCTTTTCGCCTCCCGAAGAAGTTTATTTACCAAATCTCTTTGACGACGATAAATTCTTTCTACTCTTGGCTTCAACGACTCGAACTCTTGCTTATCCCCATGAGGAACAGGCCCTGATATAATCAAAGGAGTACGTGCTTCATCAATCAATACAGAGTCAATCTCATCAATGATAGCGAAGTGATGTGCTCTTTGTACCAAGAACTCGGGATGTGTCGTCATATTATCTCTCAAATAATCAAAGCCGAATTCATTATTCGTACCATAAGTGATATCAGCGAGATATGCCTTTCGACGTGCATCCGTATTCGGTTTATGTAAATCAATACAATCAACCGTAAAGCCATGGAATTGGAAGAGAGGTGCATTCCATTCAGCATCACGTTGTGCAAGATAAGGGTTTACTGTAACGAGGTGAAGCCCAAGTCCTGCCAAGGCATTCAAATAAATCGGAAGGGTAGCTACAAGGGTCTTTCCTTCCCCTGTTGCCATCTCCGCAATTTTTCCTTGATGCAATACAGTTCCTCCAATTAGCTGCACATCATAATGGATCATAAACCAATCCACCTCATTCCCTGCAGCGACCCATTTGTTCGACCAAATTGCATGCTCACCATCAATCACGACATTGGTCAATTCTTTTATCTTCGCTTCCTTATTTTGTATGTCGGCACGCTTGCTCACATAATCTTGTGCTCGTTTCAAGGCGCGAGCAGCAAGAAACTTATCGTACTCTGTAGCCTTAACCTTGAGTGTTCTATTTTCTGTAAGACGACGAGCAGTTTCTTTAACAACTGCAAATGCCTGTGGAAGTAATTCATTAAGGATTTCCTCAATAGCGGAGTTTCGTTCTTTATTCAACTTATCCAAATCCTCATACAGAGATTCTTTTTGTGAAACATCCTCCTCTTGTTCAGCTTCTAGCTTCTTAGCTTCTATATCACTAGCAATCTCTGAGATATACTCCTGAATTCTCTCCTTGAATTGATCGGTTTTTCCTCTCAACTCATCATCTGACAAATTATGGAGTTTTTCATACTCCGCATTTATTTCGGCTACGATGGGTTGTAAGTCTCGTAGGTCTTTGTCTTTCTTGGAAGGGAATAATTTCTTTAAAAACCCAAACATAATTTTTCTATCTTATAAACAACAGCACAAATCAACCTGATTATGCTTCCAAATATTTATGTATTTGATATTCAGCGTGCAAATTTAGGGATATAGCCTTAAAATATATAACCTATTTTCAGAATCCCTATCTTCTATGAAGCCTTTTACAAGGCTTTTCTATACTAATCCTGAAAGAGAATAAGCTCTGTCATTTCTTGATGCACTTTTCCATTACTTGCAATAAGCTCTTTTGCAAACAAGAAATCTGAGTTTCCTTGAAATGTACTCACCTTACCTCCTGCCTCTTGAACCAATAACGCGCCTGCAGCAATATCCCAAGGATTTAATCCAACTTCATAAAACCCGTCAAATCGACCACATGCAACATAAGCTAAATCTAGTGCAGCACTCCCATATCTTCTGATGCCATGAGATTCGAACAAAAAACGACGGAAGATTTCAAGAGACTCTTCTATACGACTTTCTCGAACGTAAGGAAAACCTGTAACGAATAGTCCCTGCTTCAAATTGGTGAGGGCACTAACATGAATAGGTTTTCCATTGAGGGTTGCTCCATACCCTTTACGTGCCTTAAAAAGCTCATCCGCACTAATCCCATACACATACCCTAAAATTATTTCTTGTTGATATTGTAAAGCGAGGCTAATTGAATAGTGGGGAACACCATGCAGAAAATTAGTTGTACCATCTAATGGATCAATAATCCAGGTATAGCCATTCTTAGAAACCTCATTCTCTGTTTCCTCATTGATAAAGCCACAATCTGGGATAAGTCTACGACATCCTTCTTTTAGGAGTTTTTCTGCAGTAATATCCACATACGAAACAAGATTATGGATACCTTTATGTTGGATAGCATCGCGATTAAAGTGAGTGGCTTCTCGCTGAATAAAAGTAGCAACTCGCTTAATCAGATGCTCTAAGTCGGCTTCAAGCCTATCGGGTAGCGTCATTATCATTGTGGATTAGATTGGATTAAAACAGAGAATATCCTCTGTATAAGAATACTCAAGACCTTGAACACACATTAAACAAATCAAACTCCAAATGTGTGAAGCTTAGGGAGATTCGCTGTGTATAACCGAAAGATTACCCAACCCATGACAAGCAACGTTCCTATTGCTGAAAGCCATCCCAAATAGTCACCATGTCTGACGTAGAATGTCAGATTGTCATACAATTTTACCTCTTGGTCAATTACATCAATTGTCCAATAGCGTGTAGGTTGCTGTATATATCCCTTATTATCACAGAATAGCGAAATGCCAGTGTTAGCAGATCGGGCAATGGCTCGTCGGTTTTCTATTGCCCTTAGTGTTGAGAAGTGTGCATGTTGAATATGTCCAGAAGAACGTTGCCACCATCCGTCATTGGTAATAATTGTCAGCATATCTGCACCTTTCCCTGTAAATTCTCTTACATAATCTCCATACTCAGATTCATAACAAATAAGAGAGGCGATTTGTACTTGCTCTTGGGTAACTAAATTTCGGGAGGAATCAGGTAAACCGTAGCTTCCAAAAACCCCACCCAAACGAATGTTCCAATCGCGTAGAAAGCTAAGTTGGTCAAGGAATGGCATGCGTTCCACTACAGGAACTAACTTTGCCTTTTGGAAACTTTGGGGAAAAGTATCCACCCGTAACATCATAGAAGAGTTGCAAACATCATAAAACAATTGGCCATGTTGTTTGGCTGAAGCAGGAATTTCATCCTCATGTGGATTATACATTCGAATCTCATTAATCCCAGCGAGTATCGTAACGGAATCAGAACGAACGATTTCCCAGAGCGGTTTCAATAGGGGATCCGTTTGCATTTCATGTGTCCAAATTCCTTTAGGAATAGCTGTTTCAGGCAATACAACCACATCAACGCTATCTAATCCCTCTCTTTTAATTAAGTCAGAGAACAATTTAACCTGCTGAAGGCGTGTAAATTGCTCGTATTTCCCATACGGATCAATATTAGGCTGAATGATACGAACATTTGTTGAGCCTGTCGCTTGAAATACAGATCTATTCGAATTAGTAAGGATAGGATATAACAGCAATGGAATAGCGAGGACTCCTAGTGCGAGTCCAACCATCAGTTTTTGGCCCTCCTGCTTATCATGTCGGAGGTATAACCATTGGTATAACAGTAGGTTCACGGCTAGAATTTGCATGGATGTTCCTAAAATTCCAGTATACTCTAGGTATTGTAGATTAATAGGATAGTATGTCATACAATGCCCCAGTGTCAGCCAAGACCACGACAAATCCCAATTGAAATGTAGCCATTCAAAAGTTATCCAGAAGAGAATAAAAGCCAAAGCCGAAATACGATAGGGTGATATTTTCTTGACACGTGTATAACACCAGAGAGGAATTGCCATTAAGAAAGGATTCACCACATTTGCCATCAAACCAGAAATAAGAGCTGCAAAAGGATCATCTGGAACTCCTAAAGCAGTTAGCATCAGCCAATAACAACACCCTAGATTCCAAATGATAAACGCTGTATACCCATATCGAAAAACTTGAGCGCTATGTGAAATAATCTTTCGCTCATAACGCCATATAGGCCTTGGGGCATTCCTTCTCCAGATAAATTGTAGCGTAAGGAATCGCCACAGCACAACAAAAACGCCCTTAAAAAATCCCCAGAATCGATCCTCAAAGACCCTCTCGGGAGTTTGGTCGATTACCATCAGCAAGGGGATAAAAGCAATATAAGAAAGGAAGGCAAAAGGAAAAGGTGGGAAAGACAGAATTAACAGCAATGCAGAAAGCATTACCATCGGATACGGTCTATACCTTGCCAGCCAAAACAATGACCAGTTCCCCTTTGACTTTTCCGCGGCTAAAGTATTCGTGGACATAAGATAAGGATCCGCTTATAGTTTCTTCGTGTATCTTAGAAAGCTCCCGACTCACGGAAACTTGTCTCTCAGAGCCAAATGTACTAATAAAATTATGTAAAGTCTTGATTAAACGATAAGGAGACTCGTAAAATACCATCGTTCGCCTTTCTTCCTTTAATAGTTCGAGTCTCGTGTGACGACCTTTCTTAACAGGTAGAAAGCCTTCAAAGACAAACCGATCGCAGGGAAGCCCGCTATTCACAAGGGCAGGAACGAATGCAGTAGCACCAGGAAGGGTTTCTACAGGAATTTCGGCTTTACGGGCTTCCCTTACAAGTAAAAAGCCTGGGTCAGAAATCCCTGGAGTTCCCGCATCAGTAATAACAGCCAGATGTAATTGTTCAGTGGCAATTTGCTTTAGGAGGCTAGGAATCCGTTGATGCTCATTATGTTGATGAAGAGCCGTTCTTGGTGTTTCAATCCCATAGTGCTTTAGTAGCTTAAAGGAGGTACGGGTATCCTCAGCAGCAATAAGGTCAGCCTCTTTTAATATGCGGATTGCCCTAAGGCTAATATCTTCCAAGTTGCCTATAGGAGTAGGCACCAGTATAATGCGTCCCTTCTTTTCCATATTATTTGAACTTGAGTTCTGACTCAGAAATAATCCATGTATTCTCCAGCGTATTTCTTGTCGAATAGATTTTAAACTCTAGTATCCTATTCCCCTTTTCTCCTTTTACATCTAAGATACCAAAGTTTCTATGCTTGTATGCTTTCGTTCCAGACACACGAAAAGAGTTCTTTGTTCGATAAACAGGAGGAATGGGGAAAGCCGTTAGAGGCGAAACCGTTACATCGTATATTGGATATAGCTCATCGGATGGGTACACAGAGAACTCTGACATATGCTTATCCCCTGAAACAAAAACAACTCCTTCTACTTTTTCTGTTCGGATGAAATTAATAATCTGATTAAACTCATCTTCATATTGTCTACGAAACCCCTCCCCTTTATCAAAGTCAGATACGATTTGCGAGCCCGTTGCAATTACCTTAAAGGTAGCTGTACTATTTTTCAGTTCTTCCTTTAACCAAACAATTTGTGCCTTTCCGAAAAAAGGTTTGTTCTCAAATGAGGGGGTATGTCCAGGCGCACGAAAGAAACGATCATCAGTCAAAAAGAATTCCACATCTGCAACTTGATATTGGGTATAAATACCTTCTCGATTAGGATCAGGATGTGGAGGATTCACCCAATAAGAGTTGAATATCTCTAAAGACCAATCCTTATGTTCCCAAAAACGATCGCTATTATCGGGGCCATAATCATGGTCATCCCATATGGCAAGATGGTGAGTGGTAGAAAGTAGCTGTTGTAATTCAGGAGCCGAACGAGTATGTGTATACCTTTCAAGCATACTATCACGGCTGTTCCAATCAGCGATCTTATGGCGGTCTATCTCAGTTCCCCAATGGGTGGAAAAACGCATATAGGTATTATCTCCTAGCCACAACATATAATCGGGATCGTGTTTAGGAATATGCGTTAAGATATGGGGCTTACCTCCAAAGTTCGCAACTTTTCGATCAAAACGTTCATCTACAATAAAATTACAACTACCCAAGGCCATTCGAAAGTCATTCACTCCCTCTTCTTTTTTCGTATGGAAATGTATTGGGTACTCGAACTCTACCTTTTGTCCATTGATATACAACTCGTAGATATATTCTAAGCCAGCTTGTAAACCCGTAATATCGACTCGTGCTCGGTTACGAATGCGAGGATTTGTATTAACGGTTTTGGATTCTTTTGCTTTATCGGCTTGTCCTTTTGGCCAATAGCGATAATGGATACTTGCCTTTTCTTTTGTTTGTACCAAAAGGGTCACTTGATTCTGGGTATTATACCCTAGGGTAGGTCCTGCTTGCAATATGCTTTTCTGGGCAAAAAGATTCATCATAGGAAAAGCCATGAATAACAAGAGAATGAAGAAATGTCTCATAATGGTTACGGAAATAGGTACTGAAATGATTTTTTGGGTGTTTTATGGCGGCAAGCTAATCAAGTACTATTATGTGGAGCTATATATTTATTTAGGTATCTAGTTGAATAATCGTTTGAACCAAGTGTTCGGCATTGCTTCTGCCATAAATCCCGCTTGGGTAACGATATGAATAATGTCTACTTCTGAAAGTGTGGTAGTTGTGACGGAAAGTACTTTATTTGGGCTTTTTGTATCAACGTCCCAACTTATGATATTAGGATCGGCATTAAGGAAAGGGGTCACTTTTGCAATACACCCTCCACAATTGATATTGGTTTTAAAGGTATGCGTTTGATTTTTAGCCATTGTATTTTTTTGGTAAAGGTAGGGAATTTTTGGGGGATGCGTAAAGGGATTCCTTATTACCCATTGGTAGAATTTGCGTATCTTTCGTATTAGAAGCTATGAATAGGATTTTAATGGAGTATACATATAAAGCAATACAGCTCAAGCAAGCATTAGATGCCTTACGACCCTTTTTCCAAACAACTAGGTATGTAATAGTAGACTCAAACGACTGTGTACTTCTACAAAAATTCTATGCAGAGCCTATCACCCAATTAGAGCAAGAAAAAATATTTGATACTATCTTCAATGCCCACCTCGCTTTCATTCAACAGAAAATCGCAGAATCGAAACGAGGCTAAAACACCCGCTTAAAATCGAAGGCATATTCAGACGCTCCATGTTTACGGAGGTATTCAAGGCGTTCATAGGCTTCCGTTAAGGTCGGATAATTGCCTGCTTCAATCCACCATAGTGCCAAGTGAGCTTCTGTAGGTTTGTGGAACCATTCTAGGCGTTTCCGAAAGGCCTGTACATGGTGGGTTCGATAAGCATAATTCTTTAAGGCTTCAATGCTTTCCCAGACCGATACATTCGCAACGATTAAAGGGCTTGGCAGCGGATTGATAGCATCTGGTGGTTGTTCATCCTCAATCAATCGCCAGATGAAACCTGGGCTTTGTTCGGCGAGTGCATTTAGCACAGGGGAGTATTCCACAAATCCTGCAATGGCGGGATGATCAATCGGGTGGAGGAGATGAGCGACATTTATTTGGGCGAGTTGTTTCTTCATGAATCGTAGAATTGATAGGGGAATATACAAATCTATCGCGATTCCAGATTCAGATTCTTGTATCTTCGTAGGGTAAATTTTTATCCCTATGTTGAATCTCAACCAAGTTACCGTTCCCGCACTTGACATAGAAGCATCTATCAAATTCTATCAGAAATTAGGGCTCATATTAATTGTCAAGGCTCCTCATTATGCTCGATTCGAATGCCCTGCTGGAGATGCAACTTTTTCCATTTCTAAAACGGATACAATGCCAACAGGTAAAGGCATACATGTTTATTTCGAGATAAAAGAACTAGATATATATGTGGCGAAACTCCAATCAGAAGGCATTCTCTTTTTATCATTGCCCAATGACAAATCTTGGCTTTGGCGAGAAGCACATCTAGAAGATCCTTCTGGCAATTATCTCATTTTGTATCATGCAGGCTCAAACCGAAAGAATCCCCCTTGGCGTATCGGAAACTAATTGCATTTTGCTTGCAAAAATCTATCAGATTGTATAACAATAAGTATATATTTACAGCCGAATCAAGTGGTGGTTAGCATGATTTGATTCCATTAGTATGCATGACTCCATATCTTACTATTATGACTCCATTTCACTTGGCATTTCCCGTTACCAACCTAGAAGATGCTCGAATATTCTATACAGAAGTTTTGGGCTGTAAAGTCGGACGCTCAGCAGCCCAATGGATTGACTTCGACTTTTGGGGGCATCAAATATCCGCTCACCTTGTCACGGAAAAAAATGGTCCTTCTGTAGCCAATCGCGTTGATGGGAAGTCAGTTCCTGTACGACATTTCGGGCTTATACTCGAATGGGAACAATGGCATAAAATGGCTGATCGTTTGAAAAGTGCCAACGTAAAATTCGTGATTGAACCCTATATAAGATTCAAGGGCTTAGTTGGCGAACAAGCGACAATGTTTATCATGGATCCTAGTGGAAATGTATTAGAGTTTAAGTCTTTCAAAGACTTCTCCCAGATTTTTGCAGATAAATAAAAAGCAATACATTCATAACTAGAGAAGTAAACATAGGGAAGCCCAAGCTCCCCTACTCTCGTGTGTAATCTATTGCCTCCCTGGCTCATATCTATGGAAACCCTGCTACCCTTAAGTTCCTTTCTCATTTCTTTCAATCCAATCCATACGGGTTCTATACTTCTCCAATAGCCAATCTGAATCTAACAGCTTAGCTACTCCCTGTCCATTCAAAATCCCTCTTATAAATACATCAAAAGGGAGTAAAACTATATTGGCTTCATCTCCCTCCTCAATGGGAGTAGATATACTAGTAGCCTCATAAATATGTTTCAATCTGTCTCTAAAATATACATCTGTTCGTTGGAACACACGGAGCACAGAAATAAAATTCTGGAACTTCGTTGCATATGCCTTTGTTTTAAAAGATTCCTCTTCCAATCTCCGCTTACACCACTTACTTGTGGCCTCCAAATCCATATACAAAAGCCTTTCTGTTTTATGTCTTGTCAAATCTGTAGAATATGTATCACCTCCCTTGGGGTATTCGAGTTCATATTCACACTTTAGCCTAAGTAAACGTCGATAGATTAAGAGGAATTCATCCTGCTTCATAAACGCATCATCTCCCTTTATCGCTAACTCCTTCAATACATATGTATACTCCTTTTTCTCAAACTTGATCAATAAAGTAGCATAGGTTGAGTAACTTTCTCGCTTTTTAGGAGGAAGGCTTTTCCCATACACATTAACAAATTCTACCGCCCAATCCAATCGCTTCGTTTTCAAAGCAAGATGAAGGATGAGGAGGAAATTATTGGTTTGTAATAGTCCATCGACATACAAGAAACCTTGTTCAAGCATTGTTTTCGTCATCACTAAAGCCTCATCCAACATTTTCTTTTCACCTCGTTTGGCTTGCTTTCTATAATACCAAATAAGTATATACGTGATTTGCCTTTGATCAAATTCAGCGAAACCAATTTGAGAGTTTTCCTCCTCTTTTACCCTCCCTTTTGTATGCTGGTTAAGTAGTTGTATAAGGGAATGAAAATAGAAGATTTCCTCTGTCTGAAGCAATTTGAAAAGCAGGTAATAAGCTTGTATGAGAGGGAACTTCTCCCAATCGCCATACCTAGCCTTCAATACAGTTTCCAATAAATCAAAAGAAATATAATGAGGTGTTTTTGTTGCTGCTTGTGCATCAAAGACATAAGATGCACATAACAAGATTAGTTTTTTAGTTATGTATTGGACATCCCAGTATGCCACCATCTCTTTAGGACTAAGATTAACATACTGATCACGAGTCGCAACAATGTACTGAAATTGGGCATCAGCCAACGCAAATTGATTCCAATAATACTCCCAATTTGTTTCCTCAATGAGTTGTTGACTCTCCGTTATTTTTCGATGCTCTCGTTTCCATGCTTTATAAAGATTCGCCCGTCTATATCCTTCCAACAAAAGTAACTGTCTTTGTACTCCCTTTTGCTCTAAGGTGCTGTAAACTAAATATTCTTGGAGGTATTTATTACAATCTGAAAGTGCATTGTCTATGGTACCTTTGTCATATACTTTGTTTTTATCATTCTTAAACGAATTAGGGTGTAAGTATTTGTATGCACATACCTCCTCGCCTCCAGCTTGTAGTTCTTCAACATACTTCCACACTCGCTTCAAGACAAACTCCCGACTTGGCAATAGCCTTCTATTCTTTATGTATCCCTTGAATGCTTGATACTCTTGTATGCTTAAATCCGTCAATAGTTGCAGGAAACTATTGGTCATAATACGACGAACAAAACTGAACACCTCATAGTACTTTTGTACCCTATTGAGACTTCGCCTAGATAATTTATGTCTTTTATACTCTTCTTCCCCTATTCTATTATGCTGATTTGTAATCGTATAATTAATCATCTCTAAGAAGCTAATCTCAAGATCTAGAAGCTTTTGTTTTGTTACATATTGGTAAAAACCTACCCACTCTTTATGGGATAAGTTTAGCATATCTTGACACAATTTATGAAGTATCTCCCGTGGCATATCAATCTATTTTGTCAATAAAAATTGTGAAAGAAAAGGCTCTATAAGTCGTTGGCTATTAGCTTCTTTAGGTACAAGCCTAGGGGTATTTAATAAATAAACTCTGTGAACCCAAGACAAATATGTCTTACAATGGATAATCGAGTGATTTGTACCTTTAGATCGTTCCCTTCAAGATAGAAAAGCATCATTTTGCTAACTATATTAATTGCATTAGTATGAAACATAGCCATACCCTAATTACCCTATTGTTCCTTATATGGTTTCTCCCCCTAAGCCATAGCCTTGTTTATCCCCAATGTATCCCCTCTCTCTCATATAATAGTGAAAATACCTTATGTGAGAACGATTCTGTATCTTTAGTTGCTACTATTAATCTCCCTTCTGGATGTGAATTTACACCAGGCTTCCCTTTTATCTGGAACGGGTCTTCTGCTCCTCCCCCAACAGCAAGCAATGCCATCACAATAATATCAGCCAGTTCAGGCACATACACTGTTCAAGTCAATGTACAGGATGATGGCTCTGGAAACTGTCCATGTGTAGGCCTATCTCCCTCTTCAAATAGCATTATCGTAAAACCGCGTCCTAATTCTCCCTCTGTTATAAGTACTAGTGGGTGTCCTGGCCAATCCTTTACATTAACTCCATTTAACCATACTGAAGGGAAATTAGCTTGGTATGATCAACCATCAGGTGGGAACCTTTTATTCGTTGGTAATCCATTTATTACTCCTCCCTTATCAACACACACGAATTACTATGTTGAAGAGGTTTTAGAAGGATGTGAGAGTTCCTTGAGGACTCCCGCATCAGTCTCTGTATGGTCTATACCTAGCCCACTCTCCGTAACCTCTGAAACAGATTCAATTTGTGCTGGAGAAAGCACTATTCTTTCCGCCAGTACAGGAGGCGCAAGTGGGTTCTTCTATTGGTATACTGACATTGCGGCCACTAATTTAGTTCATATAGGCAATCATTACACAACGCCACCTTTAACTACCACGACCACCTATTATGTATCGGAGGTGTTACGCGAATGCAATAGTCCATTGGTTCCTCTAACCATTACAGTAATCCCCCCCGTAAACCTTGCTGTCAATGATATCAATATTTGCGCTGGGGAAACAGCTACTTTGACGGTTCCTTCTTACCCAGATGGCGTTCAATGGTATGCCTCCCCGACTGGAACAGCTTTATTAGATACAACCCCCTCATATGTAAGTCCTCCATTAAGCCAAACAACAACCTACTATGCAGAAATAGACTCTCTCAAATGTAACAGACGTATACCCTTCACAGTAAATGTTCGTACGGCCTTATTAGCTCATGCAACGATAACCCAAGAGATATCATGCTTTGGAGATAGCAACGGTATTGCTTCCATTGTAGCAAGTGGCGGCACAAGCCCCTATACATATATTTGGGGAGATGGGTCTCTAGGAGCCACTCATACCAATCTATCAAAGGGGGTTTTCGGCTATCATGTCATAGATAGTTGGGGATGTACTACTGCACAAAATATCACCCTTGCAGAACCAGAAGAACTCATTCTCATCGTTTCTAGCATCATCCCTACCAGTACCCCAACAGGAAACGGACAAGCGTTCTTAAGAGCCGTAGGAGGGAAACCACCTTATACCTTCTCAATGGGTTCAAACAATACCTCCTCACTCTCTCTTACTCTACCTATAGGCTCTCATACTGTAAGTGTTACCGATGCCAATGGTTGTACAAGTAATATGAGTTTCCTCATGTATCAAGCCTCCAATTAATCGAGCATTATTTCGAGTTCCTATCTACTTCTCTATTACCCTCAACTACATGAAAAGCATGCCTAAAACGTATATAAAGCATTCGTTTAGCTTATTGCTCGTACTCTTACCCTTAGCATTTGGAGAATTGTATGCCCAATGCATTCCCAAGCTTGTTACGCATACAAACAATCGCCTTTGCGCCGACACCTCTTTGACCCTGACAGCAGTAGTGAATCTCCCTTCTGGTTGTGAGCTTAGCCTAGGAACTCCCTTTCAATGGACAGGTCCTACTGTAATAAACCCAACTTCTACCAATAGCATTACAATACCTTCCGCATCATCTGGACAATACTATGTACAAGTAACAATCAATGACAATGGATCAGGAAATTGTCCATGTGTAGGTCAAACCCCACCTTCCAATATAATTGTCGTACAACCTTGTCCTCCTCCACCGCCTGCTATTCCGTCTGCTCATACTTGCTATAGCGGCTCTGCAACCCTTACAGGCACTACAAGTAATGGAGGAGAACTATATTGGTATGACCAAGCAGTAGGAGGAACCCTCCTATTCATTGGCAATTCCTTTACCACTCCCCCTTTGAGTATGTCGAAGACCTACTATGTGACAGAGGTGAAAGATGCCTGCGAAAGCTCAAGTCGAACAGCCGTAATGGTGAATGCTACTCCGTTAGATCCTCCCATTGCACAAGGGAATTATGAAGTTTGTTATGGCAACAGTGCAATTCTCACGGTCAATACAGGAGGAGCCAACGGGCATTTTTACTGGTATAGTGATATAGCACTCAACAACTTGCTTCATATAGGAAATGACTTCACTACAACAAGTTTATATAATGATACAACCTATTATGTAAAAGAGGTTCTTGGGAGGTGCTCAAGTGCAGGACTCACTATAAATGTTACAGTAAACCCACTTGTAGATGAGCCTGCACTTTTGGGACTTTTCGCCCCTCCGATTACACATGTGTGCTTTGGCGATAGTCTCACTTTATTTATTGCAAATAGTGGCGGAACTGTCCATTGGTACGATAAACCTGAGGGAGATATCATTTTTACAGGGGCTTTTTATACCACTCCTCCCTTAACGCAAACAACTACCTATTGGGTGCAAGAAACGAATCTTAGCACCTCTTGCTCCAGCAATTTCGTACCTATTACCGTCACTGTTTTCCCCCAATTGCTGGTTAAGGATACGCTTAATCAATCTGTACAATGCTTTGGAGGAAACGATGGTTCTGTCGCTCTAAGTACCACAGGAGGAACGCCTCCCTATACATATCATTGGGATGGAGCACTTTCCAGCTCTACACATACGAACCTTTCCAGTGGAATGCATTCCTATAGGGTCACAGATGATGAAGGCTGTGTAGTCGAGCGTACAATCAATATTAAGGAGCCTACAGAACTCTCTATTATCCCTTCTCATATTGTCCCAAGTTGTGATGTAAATAGCCAAGGCCAAGTCAGTTTAGTTGCCTTTGGAGGGGAAGCTCCTTATTCTTTTTCTACTGGTGGAAGCGGAAGTCGTTTGGAACAAGTACAGCTCCCCGTCGGCATTCATACAGTACAGCTTACGGATGGAAATGGATGCGTAGACAGTGTAATATTTGCGATTCCACAAACTCCTTTGGGGTTATCTTCATCCCTAACCCCCATTTCCTGTGGAGGCCATAATGATGGGGCAATTGATGTGCAAATTACAGGCGGAACGTTACCCTATACCTATAATTGGGATGATGGAGGAGCTGGGCTTAATCGCAGCAACCTATCTGCAAATACCTATATTCTATCTCTCACAGATATACGAGGTTGTACTATGGTAGATACCTTTGTAGTAGATACCCTCTTTTTACATGATGCTAACCTATATATAGAAGGATGCCCGCTTGTATTAGCAGGAGATAGCAACCAGTACTACCCCTATATTGCCCACAATGCAAGCCTTTCAGATAGTATTTCCTGGCAAATCACCCCCAATCATTCGACCCATTCTTACTTCTCCTCCCAGAAAGACACCCTATTTATTGCTTTCCTTTCCTCTGCTGATTCAACTATCTCGCTTCAACTCACAAATGCGAATGATTGTGATACAGTGATTGTCCAACATACGATTCCTATAGATACTGATCCTGTGCTGCCCGGCGATATTGATAAAGATGGATGTCTCAGTAATAGCGACTTGCTCCTTCTAGACCATGAAGTCATGCTCAAGTTCGCTTTACATAGCAGTTTTTACCTAGGAATAATCCGCACCGTATGCCCTGAAATACATACTCCCGACGATTGGGATCCCGAACCTGCATACGCATGGAATGATTACACGGTTCTTAACCCCAGTCTAAATGCAAAGCACCTAGACGTAAACGGAGATGGAATTGTAACTTCAGGCAGCCCTTACTACCTGCCCCAGCTATTTCCCCCTACAAATGACCTCGAACAAATTATGCACCTTCAGCACACGAGTATCATGAATACTGGAACACAAATGTGTCATCCCCAAATGGCATCCATCCGTATGCAATCTAATCGGGACTTACTTGATAAGCGAATGATATCAAAAACAAAAAATGGGGACACCACCAAAGTCAAGATGGAACTTAAATTGGGATATCCTAATGATTCAATTGCCATCAAAGGCATTGCTTTTAATACCAAAATAGAGAATGGGCGAAAAGAGAACCTTACATTCGACTACACGAATTCTCATCTCGGGACTCCCCTCACAGATATGAATGTTTCGAATGGGCGCTTAAGCGACAGCATCGCAGTTAGTGTACTCAACCGTTTAGACACCCGCCTTTTTACAGGCCAAGCCCTTTGCGAACTTGAATGCTATATATTTATATCACCTGCTGATAGGCTCGCGAATCGTCTCTCATCTCCGCTACTTATATTTGATGATGTTCAAGTATTAGATGGAGCAGGGAATGTCATCCCCATCGCCCCCCTCACCATTCCTCTAGACTTTAGCTGCGGTAGAGATGCCTTCGAACCCAATGATTCACTCAATGCCGTTGTCCCTTTACCCCTTACAGGCATACGCGAAAATGCCCACATTTGTCCTCCAGAAGATAAGGATTGGTATAGTTTCTATGTCCCTCCCAACAAGCGCCATTTCAGACTTAAGCTAAGTGAACTTTCTGAAGATTGCTCTCTAAGCTTATTTGATACAACAGGTACCCTCATTATAAACTCAGATGTTGTAGGGCCAAATGATGAAACAATTGAAATGAACTTTGCCTTACCAGGAAAATACCTAATAGAGGTAAAGTCGAGTCAAGAGGTAAGCACAACTCCCTATTCCTTGCATATACAGAAACGTAACACTCCTTTTTCCACTCATATCAAGGATACAGAAAACAGCAACATATATCTCAGTACAATCCAAGAAACGGCTGGCTTACAAAAAGGAACAGACATTCCAAACGCGGCAGAAGCCACCACCCAGATTTATCCGAATCCGACCACAGGGACGTTTGTCCTACAGCATCTTGCAGAAGATGAAATAGAGTCCGTTGAGGTTCGTATAGACAATGTAAATGGTCAAACCATCTATAACAAACGTTTTGCCCCTACTGGCTTAACCTTCACACAAACAATCAATATTAGTCAAGAGGCTTCTGGCATATACTTCTTAACCGCAAAAGTAAATGGTCGAGAAAGCCATATAAAAATCATTAAAGAATAATCAACACTACTCACTTATAAAACTAATAAGCCTTATTGTATAGCGGTTGAGGGTAATTTAGGTTACTTTATCAACTTGCTATACAATTTCTTAATCTAATCGTAGATTATTAGATAATTGTACATATACGTCAAAATATAAGAATGGCTCCCTCCAGTCGAAAAAGGTAACAATATCGAATCGCCTCTCATATAAAAACGGAAAGGACCTCGTATATAGAGAAAAATCATGCTATTTTTCAGTTCAAAAGCTGTGAAGCATTCTATTCATTTAATCCCCTAACTATTAAATACTTGCCTATAGAATTATAAATCTCACACAATGTATCTTTGTGAATCAAGGAAAATATATCTTATAGCTGATTATCGTACAATCTATACCTTTAAGAAACACCTAAACACTGGGTGTTTACGCTGAAGAGACTATGCAACTAATTGCAAACCCAACGAAATAAGTTGCCATATAGATACTGTTTAGGCTTTTCAGATCCCTCAAAACAACCTTATAATCAACCTTACGATGCGTACTATACTTCAATTCATTCTATTTACTCCCCTTTTCATTTTTCCATCTTGGCTCCATTCACAGGTCGTTGCAAACTTCTCTACAACCTCAACATCTGGTTGCCAACCCTTACTTGTAAACTTTTACAATACCTCCGTAAACGCCGATGTATTCATGTGGGATTTTGGCAATGGCATAACATCTACTTTGCCAAATCCTGAACTAAACTACCTCTCACCCTCTAGTTATACGGTAAGCCTTATAGCCTGTGATACCATTACAGGTATATGCGACACAAACGTACAGACTAACCTCATTACTGTTTTCGCCAATCCCACTGCAAACTTTTCCGCTAATCCAGTAGGAGGCTGTAGCCCTTTACATGTTACCTTCTCCGACTCGTCCACCTTGGGTAGCAGCCCTATCGTATCATGGTATTGGGACTTTGGGGATGGAACTGTACAAGCACCCAGTAATTCCCCAACAGCCTCACATTTCTATATAATTCCTAGTACCTATACGGTAACCCTTGGCATAACAGACGCCAATGGGTGCCAAAGCATCAAAACCATAGATGACCTTGTAACAACCTCAATGCCCGCCTCTCTTTCCTTTAATGGCTCTCCTAGAAGGGGATGTGAATTACCACATGATGTCGTATTCACATCCACTGTAAATCCCCCTAATAATCCGAACAACTATACATATTTATGGGACTTTGGAGATGGAAACACCTCTAATGCGCCGTCTCCTACTCATTCTTATACCAACCGAGGCAATTTCTCTGTAAGCGTAACGATTACAGATTCGGTAGGTTGTGAAACTACCACAAACATCAACAACTATATACAGATACAGAATCACCCTACAGCCAATTTCTCCATAACAAATCCCAATGCCTGCCTAGGAACCCCCATTCAGTTCACCAATACCTCATTGGCGGGCGATACTTATTTATGGGATTTTGGGGATGGACATTCATCTACTCAACAGCATCCCTCCCATACATATATAAGTCCTGGTAACTATACAGTAAGTCTTACGACCAGCAATAGCCTTATTCCTAATTGTACAAATACTACAACTGCCTCTATATCTCAAAACTCCCCTATTTCGGGTCAGGCAACCATCATAGACGATAGTTGTGGGCAAAATATCGGAGCAATAGCAATCAATCTCTCTGGAGGGCTCCCTCCCTATACCTACCAATGGAATACAGGCTCCACTCTCCCCCTAATCACTCAACTCCCAGCAGGGATATACACCCTCACTGCAACAGATAGTCAAGGATGTATATTCTATGAGTCATTTATCATTGAAGATATAAGCAGCTTACATATAGATAGCTTATTCATTGAAGGATGCTCATTTGTGGCAGCAGGCGATAGCAATCATTATTACCCTTATGTTGTCCGTAACACAGGTCTTGCAGATAGCGTCTCCTGGGATATATCCCCGAGCTCTGCTGTACACTCTTACCTATCAACTCAGAAAGACACCTTGTTTCTCGCCATAGTCTCAAATCAAGACTCTAGCATTTACGTACACCTAACAGTAGCAAATGATTGTGATACCGTTCTTATCTATGATACCCTTACGGTAGACTTTGATCCTGTTCTTCCTGGAGATATTGACCAAGATGCCTGTATAAGCAATAGTGATTTGCTACTACTCGACCATGAAGTTATGCGCCAATTTGCCCTACATGCTAGCTTTTATTCGGGGGCAATTCGATCCAATTGTTCGGATGATTCGACTCAGTCTTGGAGACCCGAAGCTGCCTATCCTTGGGCAAACAATACATGGTTGAACCCCTCCATTAATACCAAGCATTTAGATGCCAATGGAGATGGGATTGCCAATTCGGGTAGTCCTTACTACTTGCCCCATATCTCTCCCCCAACCAATGACCTAGAACATATTATGTACCTACAATATATGAATGCAATGAACTCAGGAACAGCGCTTTGTCCAAGCCCCCTCTCTTCCATTGGCCAACCAATCTCTCAAGATTTGCTTCATGCAGACGTGCTGTCAAGGAGCCGAAATGGCGATACGACCCAAATCACAGTTGTCTTGAAGCTAGGCCAACCCAATGATTCTATTGGCATCCGAGGTATTAGTTTCTCTACATCTGTGAATAATGGGCTGAATGAACAAATTGTATTCGACTATACAAATTCTCATCTTGGCACCCTTCATTCCGACATGAATGCTTCAAATGGACGATTAAGTGATAGCCTCACAGTTAGTGTCCTTAACCGTTTAGATACTCGTTACTTTTCAGGGCAGATAGTTTGTGAATTAGAATGCTATATTTTTATCAACCCACTAGATAGATTAGCAACCAACTCCTCCGCTTCCTTACTTAGTCTGCATGATGTGCAAATCATTGATGCCGCAGGAAACATTGTTACCCTTGACTCCATTGCTATCCCAATCTCATTTCCTTGTGGCCATGACGCCTTTGAAAACAATGACTCTATCGAGGCAGCAGTTCCTATACCTCCTTATGGGATTCGTAAAAATGCCCAAATTTGCCCACCAGAAGATAAAGATTGGTATAGTTTCGTCATAGATTCCAACAAACGCCATATAGAACTCAGACTCAGCGGCCTGTCTGAAGATTGTACATTAAGTTTGTTCGACTCAGGAGGGAATATGCTTATCAGTACGAATGCTTCAGGTACTGCCGATGAAGTCATTAGGAGCAATTCTCTTATACCCAACCCATATTTTGTTGAAGTAAAAGCCAGCCATGAAAAAGACATCACTACGGGCTACCTTCTCCAACTACAAAGACGTAATATCCCCTTTGCAAACAATAGCCCAATTAGAGAACAGCTAGCCATTTCTCATTGCCCGAGTGTAAACGGCCGTGTCTGTAAGACCCAAGATGATGCTATATTATGGAGTCCTGCTCAAGATGCTTTTCACTCTACACATATAGAGATTTATCCCAATCCAAGCTCTGGCACATTCACACTCAAACACATAAGTGAACATGAAATCAAAACAATTGAAGTTAGTGTAATGAGCCTGAACGGTCAAATCGTCTACCAAAATCAGTTCTCGCCGACTTCCTCCACTTTCTCACAAATCATTGATATCAGCCAAGAAGTTTCTGGGATTTATTTCTTAAGAATTAAGGTTGATGGCACAGAGCAATATTACAAAGTTATAAAGAACTAGTCGTACAGAAAACCTATGGTTACAGGAAAGGCTGTGAGTAATATCTTACTTACAGTCTTTATTCTGTTTACCAATCCCTTCATGCGCGGATTCCTCCTAAAGAAATACTGGAAAAGCAAGCCCTAGCACTTAGCGAGATAAAAGGGATTAAGATTCATTGGCAGTTTTCTATTAATCAGACAAGACAAAAGCTAGATAAACATTATCAAATAGCTTACTGTAAATAATGTTGAATGAAGAAAAAAATCACCCATTACTTCGATTACACGCTATTCATACTAGGGAAATAAAAAATAGGGAAGCCGAAGCTCCCCTACTCTCGTGCGAAATTTATGAAACATCTTCAATGAAAGATGGGCTAACCGACAATTAGCCGTCTCCTCCTGTATTCGATGTATCAATCTCAAACTCCTGGTCGAATAACTCTTCAAAAGAATCTGGCTCCTCATTCAAGTTCTCTGAAATATCCTCCTCTTCAACTGAATTTGAAGTATAGGTAGAAACTACTCGAACTAACTCCATCTTAAAGAAGTCCGTTACTCGCTGTGGCTGCTCCACATAAAGATAGTTCAGGTAAGAGAGATTCTTAAAGAGTTCTTTACATGCCTCCACTCGGATTTGTCGCAAAGACTCCAAAGCATCTCTTCTATCCTTTAGGTATCCTCTCTGATCATCTCGTGTAGTTTCGAGCAAGGTAGCAAAAGCTTCGACATCAGTCTGTAGACTACTCAACTGTGGGAAATTTCCCAATCTCTGAGCAAGCTGACGAACCAACGCAATTCGGATATCTTTCTTTCCTCTCATGAAAATCATTCGACCATCTCCCATAAGGGTTTTGTAATTGTCATGGCGTTTGTCAAAAACGAAACGGATTCGAACATCCCAATCATCGATCCTCACATTTGAGAGTTCAAATAAGAGGTTGTCCAACTTTAATGTGGCTGTTCGCCCCATTGCTTCATTGTTTCTCCAATTGTCGTAGAGTGCAATAACCTGCTCACTAATTGGAGCGAATCGCTGATACAACATGTCAATTTCAGGGTCAGTGTTTCCTCGCTTTAGCTTGGAATCGTGGTCAGATACAATAACATAAAGTTTCTGTAAACTTCCCTTTGTCGCATTGATAAAGGGGTTACGGGTATACACCCAATTTTGATACGTACTCATTGTGTTGAAAAAATTAAAAGGTTAAACATCTAGAAATAGATAGAACAAATAAGATATAGAACATTAAGCTGCTCACTAGGAGCAGTAGACGGGGTCGCTAGTGCGACATGATCAAACGTATTTCTGAACTTTAAGCGTTGACTAGGCAAGCAGACCTAATCAGTGTCAAGAGATATTCCCTCAAACAATCACATATTGATTGTCTGATATATACAAAGTCATAAGATATAGCGAAAACTTGCCTATCAATGCGAGGATGCAAGCCATTTACACATGCACTTTGCCGCAATAAATGATAAACATTACAATAGGCCTCCTATATATATAATTCATAACACGGCTCGATTACTCACCTAAGTATCAACTTTTTTCAAAAAAGTTTTCCACATTTAAGACAATTGACTACTAATCAAGCATTTACTGAGAGAAGAATAGGCCTATAAAAAATCATCAAACTGAGGGATAAGGCCAAGTGCTACTGGTCGATTTGCATGCTTTGCTAAGAATCAATCCAAGAAATAATGGTATAGAGTATTATTCGTTGGGCTTGCCCCTCATATATACATACGCTTGAGCAGGCGTTTTGTCTCACTTGTCTTAGCATTTTTTTCACTTTTTTTGATACAAATGAAGGAATTGATGCAAAATGCGTTAATGTTGCCCCTCACTTATATAATGCACAACAAAGCACTTTATCTCACTAGAAATGTGATTTTTTTTTAACTTTTTTTTCGGATAGGGATTATACTCCTAACTATCAGCTATTTGCAAAATCATAAATCCAAAAAGAAACATCGCATTACTTTTGCCTAGTAGCAGAAAATAGGCTATAATCAACATGTAACACACAAGTATTTTACTCTAAATACACTTATTTAGGGCTTCGGCGATTCTTTTCTCTCGGATTTAAAGAGCCTGCCAAATAGTTTGCGTCTTATTCCTCATCAAAGAAATCATACTTGATATAGTATTCAAATACTTCTGCCCCTGCTAAATTCTGAAACTCATGCCCATTTTTATCTTAATTTTGGTAGGTATAATGTCTTGCAACTTGTAAAGATTCATATATCACAATTCCCTCAAATGAGTCAATCATTTGGGAGAATTGTGCGTTTGGGAGTAGGCAAAACCCTATTGGCATAATGTGCAATAAAGGACGTTTTTACTTCCATATACGAAACACTTCATCTCATTGTGAACCTCTGATTATCAGAGTCTTATCTCTCATTATGAAAAAAATGCAAAAAATTCATTGATCATCCTGCATTTTCGTCGACTAATAAGGGTGAAAGCTCCCTTATTCTCATCAGTTTCAAGCGTTCGATAGTGCTGGATTTCCACCTTGGAAAACCATCAAAATCATGAGAAACAATTATGATAGCATCATAAAGGAAAACCTTCCTTTATTCCCGCTGAGGTTCGCCAGTGAGCTACTGAAACTCCCAATGGACGCTGCTGAACCTGTAACCTTAGAGTTACAAAAGACAATCGAACGCAGACCCGACTTTGTCGCCAAAGTCACCCGAAACCAAGAAGTCGATATTCTTCACATTGAATTTCAGACCAATGACGTTTCCAATATGTACACACGTGAGTTGATGTATAAAGCATTGCTATGGGAACAACAAGGATACCAATACGACATCTTACAATATGTATTTTACCTAGGGGAAAAACCACCCAACAGGATGAAATCTGCCCCTAAGAACCAGAAACCTACCTATGAGGTTATTCACTTGAGAAAGCGTTCGTACAAGACCTTTCTTGCGGAGGCAATCCCAGAAGTCAATATCTTCGCGATTCTAGCTGACTTTGGTACCTCAACGAATGATGAAGCCATTCGAGACATTGTGAAACAGATCTTGTCTGTCTGCAAAGACGACCACAAACGCCTACTAAAGTGCAATAAGCAATTGGAAATATTGGCACAAAGCCGTAAATTACAATCAACAGTTATCAAAATTCAGAAGACTATGCCATTTATTTATGAC
>Ga0163111_10000020_pt1 | contig 122857 bp, 100 predicted proteins | sample CRUFie1St18metaG_FD_109645 | JGI IMG/M metagenome (GOLD analysis project Ga0163111, IMG submission 109645) | Marine microbial communities from the Costa Rica Dome - CRUD Field 142mm St18 metaG | ecosystem: Environmental > Aquatic > Marine > Oceanic > Photic zone | place: Costa Rica: the...
AGAGAAGAAACAAAACAAAAGCAAGGATCAGGTACAAGAGGAGCAACAAAAGAGCAAGGCGAATCTAGACCAAAGAATAGACCAGCAAAGCTCCATAAATAAAAATGACGCTCTACAAAGAAACAAGCAAAGTGATCATAAAATAAGCAATTGCTCAATTTATGAGGATTATAGAAATTCCGCTCAATAATCCAAGAGACAACCGTTTTCAGGACGGGACAATAAGGATTATTCGTACCTTTAAGACATTATGCGTAAATACCTTACCATATATTTCCTTGTCATCCTTCTAGGTCTTGGTTGGGGGGCATGCTTTCGGACTCGCACGATTGAACCACCCAATACTGGAGGTTCTGCGTGGATTACGCCTAGTGATTACACGATTTTGCTCACCAATTTACAGGCGGCTATTGGCAATCATGATGTCCAGAATTATCTAAGATGCTTTAACCAAGAACAACTAGATTTCCAGCCTGCTGCGAGTTTGCTTAACAACAATGAGGTTGTATGGCAAAATTGGTCATGGCAAGACGAACAAGCCTACTTCAATAATATGGCTACCCAACTCAGTTCCTTATCGGGCAATTCCCTTTCTCTTACTGAAATTGATTTGCAAGATGTCAGTGCGGATTCCCTTCGATATGTAGGCAATTACTCTCTCCAAATATTTCATACAGACTCGACTCTTTCCACTCTTTTTAAAGGTCAAATCCAACTCACTGTTAAACTCAATGAGTTCAATGAGTGGGAAATTCATAGATGGCAAGATATAGAAACCAGTCTAGACTCTAGTTGGAGTCTCCTAAAACTCACATACATACAATAAATCATGTGTCGCCTTAAGCATCATATCGCCCAAGCCCTAGCATATATTCTGGTTGTCACGGCCATACCCATCTGCATTATTATGGGGAATTCCTGTAATCCTTTTGCACCAGAATACGACCCTACAGGTTTTGACGATATTGATCTCCTTGGTGATCTTACTACTATAGATGGGTATTTTACCCGATTCAAGAACGCCTATGAATTAAGAGATACCTTATTCTATGGAGAATTATTCGCAGGTGACTTTTTGTTCGAATATTGGGATGCTGAGCAGAACCAAAACATCAGTTGGGATCGTGCTACAGAAATGAGCACTTCATATAACCTCTTTCAATCTGTCCAACAAATTAACCTCGATTGGAACTATATGGAGTTGGATACAACGGATACAGAGGCTGCCATTGTTCGAAATTTCAACCTAACCATAGTGGAAGATGAGCAAAATGTATATGTAGGTACAGGGAGGGCTAGGTTCCGTTTAAGGAGAGACCAGCCAGGAGATTCTTGGAAGGCATTTTATTGGTTTGATGACTCAGACTTCTAGTTAATTCTCTATTACCATGACACAATCTTTCCCTACTCCCGCACAACAGACATTAAAACAGCTCAAAACCTTCCTAGGCTGCTACCTTGTTTTTTGGATCGCATCCAGTCTTAGCCTCTTGCTATGGGGATATCAAGGGAGTTTTCTTTTTTTCAATAGCTTACATTCTCCCATAGGAGATGCCATCATGCCTCATTATACCCACTTGGCAGATGGAATTTTTGTGAGTTGCATATTGGCTATATTTGCATTACCCAAACAAAAAGACCTCATTATCTCCTTAATACTCTCCCTTATTCTTGTTGCCATTGCCACACAATACCTCAAACGAGGGGTATTTCCAAGCTGGGATCGCCCCCCATTGGTGTTCGAGAATATTGCTTCTGTACATTATATTTCTACTGAAGGAGAAAAACACCATTCCTTTCCTTCTGGGCATAGCGCAGGGGCGGGGCTTCTATTTGCCTTTGTTGCATATTATTGGCAAGAACGCTATAAATTCGGAGGCTTAGTTGCAGCCTTATTGGGAATTAGTATTGCTTATTCACGGGTATATATAGGGGTGCATTTTGTAGGAGATATCCTTGTAGGAAGTCTTATAGGGGTAGGGATTGCTTTATTTGGTCTTATCCTCCTTCGTCCCCGAATAGAAACCCTACTTCATACCCTATCTCCCCAAACACAAAACTACATTCATTGGGGGCTCTATACGCTTCTAGGCATCGCTTTAGTATTGAATATCGGTCGTTACCTATATCTCTATCAAATATTATAAATCATATATGGGTATACTTGAATACATACTGCAATTTGACCAACAACTTTTTCATTTTCTCAACCATACCCATACCCCCATGGGAGATGTTTTCTTTGCAACTATCAGTAAAACGACTCCTTGGATTCCTATTTATGCACTCCTCCTCCTTATTATTTATAGGAAATTCGGCTTATACCAAACCCTACTCATCCTTGCATCCATAACGGTCCTTATCACATTAGCCGATCAAACAGCTTCGGGTTTTCTAAAGCCTTACTTTCAACGCTTCAGGCCTTGCCGACCAGAGGCGATGCTTCCCTTTGAGGTTATGACTGTCGCTAATAAATGTGGGCATAGTTATGGTTTTGTCTCCTCCCATGCTGCAAACTTCTTCGCATTAGCGACCTTTTTAAGTATCCTTTTTAAACACAAAACGGCTAGCATCCTCATGCTAACCGTGGCCTTTATTGTGGGTTTTAGCCGTATATACCTAGGAGTCCATTTTCCCCTTGATGTTTTCTTTGGAGGACTTGTAGGAGTATTTTGGGCCAAAATCGTATGGGAATTTTATCAAGCAATGCTCATTACAACCTCCATCCAAGTTCCCAGCTAAAGGGGATTTATATCATACAAGCATAAACCATATTAGGTTTTCCTCAAGAGCATAAGAAGGATTTTATCTACTTATAAGGGAGCAACATTCACAGTATATTTCATAATGTTACCTCTATAGGAGGAGATCACTACTAAATAAAGACTGTGAATATCTACCCGAGTCCCTTCAAATATTGTCTTTTCGTCTCATTCTGCCTCTAAAAAAGCCTTATTGCATGGCGAATGGCTTCACACTATTTCCGTCTACAAATTCAACAAATTCGTTCATTTGATTAAATACTTGTACTGAAGCACCTAATTGCTCTTTGTGTTTAATCGCTTGATAACCACTTAGCAATAACTTTGTATTGGGAAAATCATTACACAAAGTAGTGATATAATTAGGCACCTCTTGTTTAGTCAAAGAACTTGTCAAGACAGTAAACATATAGTCTGGTTCGTACACTTCATTTACCGACTTTAAATCCTCATGGGGAAGATTTTGGCCTAAATAAATGACGCGATTGTGCCGTGACTTAATTACATAAGCGGCAAACAATAAACTTAGCTCATGCAACTCATTCTCTGGCAAAAACAATAGATACTTTTTCGCATATGGGTTACCAGAGGTAATTTGTCCGTCAATGGCTACAATAATCTTTTGGCGCACTAAATTCGAGATAAAATGCTCATGTGCAGGATTAATATTCCCTGTTTGCCAAAGGATACCTATCCGTTGCAAAAAAGGATAGATCATATTAATCATCGTGTTTTCGAACCCAAACTGCAAGGTATTTGTCGCGATTATTTTCTCGAATCGCCGTTCATCTAGGTTCACCATAGCAATAACCAAAGCCCGAATTTGGTTTGAAAACTCCAAACTCGACTCTGCTATCTTCATCACCAAAGCACCGATCTCCTCATGGGTCTTCTTTGCAATCTTTGAGATCTTAAACCCATTGCTATTTAGAAAGGAAATGTTCAACAACAAACGCAAATCACTATCATCATAATACCGAATATTGGTAGGGGTTCGTTTCGGTTTGATAATACTATAGCGTTGTTCCCACATCCTTAAAGTGTGTGCCTTGATTCCAGATAGTTGTTCTAAGTCTTTAATCGAATACGTACTCATCTCTTATCTCTTGTTTCTACAGTAAATTTCTAAAAATCAGGAATCTCTTTCACGAAAACTTTAGGCAAAATTTCGCCTTTTTTATCTATATCACTATGTTACACATTTTAATCGAAAAATTCAACGATATTCCTATATTGGTTTATAGAGGGAATTCTTTATCTAATTTTTTGGTAACCAGTGAGTTTTTATCTATTCTATATCATATGTACAAAACCCTAATTGTCTATTATTGTTTAACAATAGTGTAACAAAACTTATCTTTATTCTCTATCATCTTCCTCCCCAAATGTCCTTCTATTCTAGATTTTTGTCTATCTTGTCAAAGATCCAATATCTCTATACAAGCATCTACCCAAAATGAAGAACCAAAAAACTTCTTCTAATCGAAAAATCAAGAAGCAGCCTAAAGGTCTCAAACAAACGTACGAAAAGACACTCTTTCTCCTCTTAGTAATCGTCTTACCGAGCTGTTTATATTTGCAAGTGTGTTTCTTTGAATACACATTTGACGATGATGTATATATTCGCAAGAATACGGTCGTACAAAAGGGAATCACTCCCCATAGCCTATCGCTCATTTTTTCTAAGGGTAGCACCTATGGATTCGACCAACAAAGCACAGGAACCTATCGTCCCCTCACCCTACTTTCTTTTGCTTTCGAGAAGCAGCTATTTGGTTTCTCCCCTCAGATAAGTCACACCCTCAATCTTGCTTTATATATCCTCTCTCTTATTATCTTATTTTTCTTATTGTCCCATTTACTTGCGGGATATCCTCTTTGGCTCTCCTTCATTATCACCCTATTGTTTGCTTTACATCCTATACATACGGAGGTAGTTGCCAGTATCAAAAGTCGTGATGAACTACTTTGTTTCCTATTTTCTGTAGGCAGTTTAATTTACCTGACTAAGTCTGATACTCGGTCATTGCTATTGGGTAGCTTTGCATTCGCATGCGCCTGTTTATCCAAAGAAACCGCTTTAACATTCCTGCTTATCATTCCTATTGTTTTATACATATTCAAAACATATAGTATCAAACAAATTGCCAAGACAATGATACCCGTAGTAGGCATTGCTTTTTGCTATTTAAGCCTACGCGTTTTCATTCTTGATGCTCCTATAGAAATCACCCATCCTTATATCAACAATTCATTGCTTGCGGCTCAATCAAGCACCCAATATATAGCATCGGCCATCTATATACTTGGTGAATATCTCCAACTACTCTTTATACCCCATACGCTTAGTTATGACTATTCCTTCAATCAGATTCCTCTTGTCACTTGGACAAACCTACAAACAATTTTAAGTACGGCTGTTTATCTATTCTTAATAGGATACGCGATTAGATACTGGCAGACACACAAAGTCATCGTTTTTGGCATTTTATTCTTCTTCATTACCCTATCCATATCCTCCAATATATTTGTCTCTATCGCCTCGACTATGGCAGAACGATTTCTATTTTTCCCCTCTCTCGGCTTTTGCATAGCATTAGGAGGGCTATTTTACGGGGCAAAGAGAAGATTAAACCTAAAATCGCATCTTCCCCTTACCATAGCAATGGTAGGAATATTGAGTGTGTACGGGGCTCAAACGTATAACCGATCCCAAGTTTGGCAAAACAATACAAGTCTCTTTTCTTCAGGCGTATTAAGCTCTCCCAACAGCTTTCGTACCCATTTCAACCTTGCTGAGCATCTTCGAACCCAAGCCGAATCTCAACCTCCCTCTCCATCTACCCCAGCCCAATTACAGACAGCAGCCAAGCATTACAGAAAAAGCCTCGAAATATATCCGCATAATGTAGAAGGATGGTATAACCTAGGCGTATGCGAATACTCCCTAAACCGTATTGATCAGGCAGAAACAGCCTATCAGCAAGCTCTTATTGCCGATTCGACTTATTCTATGGCGGCCAACAATTTAGGAGTCATTGCTTTCAACAAACAACAATTTCCTGATGCGCTCAGATATTTTGCCCAAGCGGTGAGGCATAACCCCCAATATTCGGATGCCCTTGCGAATATTGGCGCGATTTATCAGAATACAGCTCGTCCTTCTGAGGCCATTCCCTACTACGAACAAGCTCTTGCCATAAAGCCCTCCCCTAATATCATACAAAATCTTATTACGGTTTCTCAACAGATAGGTGACTTAGACCGAGTAAACAAATATCGACAAGCCCTTAATCAATAATCCTTATGAACCCAGAAAGCTTATTTTCTCTCCTAAATACAATCGCCATTATTGGATGGTTAGGCTTATTTATTGCTCCGAAATGGAAAGGCACCCTATGGATAGTCCGTTCAGGGGTCTTAAGCCTTGTCTTAGCAGTCTCTTATCTTATCCTTTTCATCTATTTTGCCCAATCCTCAGGCGGGTTAAATCTTGGCGAGGCCTTCTCCAGCCTAAAAGGCATCATTGGCTTATTGAGTAATGAATACGCAATGTTAGTAGGCTGGGCACACTACCTAGCGTTTGATTTATTTGTTGGAGCCTGGATTGTAGGAAATGCCATTACAAACCAAATCCCTCACTACTTACGCATACCTTGTCTATTTTTCACCCTAATGACAGGCCCAATAGGTTTCCTCCTTTACTTTATCGTCAAATCTATATACCTTAAACAATTGAAAACGGATATAATTGCATGAATCAACAAGAGCTGCTTGCACGAATAAAGCAAGCGATTAATGGAGGGTGGTCATCCTTAGATCTTAACCTCAGAGGTATAGAAATACTCCCTGAAATTATTGGTGATTTACAACACCTACGAATGTTATACTTATCAGGGAATAAACTCAAGGAACTCCCCGATAGCATTGGCAAACTGACAAAGTTAGAAGTCCTAGACCTATCTGATAACGAACTAACCGAACTACCTCCTTCTATTGGGAACCTCAAGAGTCTACATACTCTTCGACTAGGAGGCAACAAACTCAAAAGACTCCCCAATACCATTGATCAGCTCAAAAAACTAGTAGAACTGGAGCTTGAGGGCAATAATTTCGTGGATATAGAGAAAGAGATATTTCGTCTATCGGCTGCAGAAATTATTAACCATCTCCAACAAAATGTCACCCATGATAAGGGAGATCCCTTTCATGAGGCCAAAGTGATTATCCTCGGAAATCCAGGTGTTGGAAAAACCTCTCTTCTTAGACGCCTCAAAGATGAAGGATTCGATGAAGGAGAAACTCCTACCCAGGATGTGAATATCCACCACCTGACAGTAAAACGAGGACGAGACCTTATTAGGCTCCACTTATGGGACTTCGGGCAAGAGGAAATGGACTTAGAGACCTTTAAGCTCTTCATGTCGCCTCGCACCTTATATCTCTTGCTGATTGATCCTTATAAGGAGCAAACTTCTATGAAGGATTCGCCAGGATATTGGCTAAGAATCATCAAAAGATACGGAAAAGACGCTCCTATATTGGTGGCAATGCCAAGAAGGGATGAGCAAAGAAACAGCAAAATTAGTTGGGGCAAATACCGAGAGTCTTATCCCATCATAGATGTCATTTCTTACTCTTCTAAGACTGAAGCAGGTATACCCGAACTCAAAGGAGCCATCTCTCAAGCTCTTCGCTATCTACACTACCTTGATGATGCCCTACCTTCTCACTATCACAAAGTAAAACGAGAACTTCGTGCCCACAACAAAAAATATATCACTCACAAGCAGTTCGAGATGATCTGCCGAAAAAACAGCACAAAGTTCACCGATAAAAACATTTATGATTTAGCGAACCTCCTTCATGACCTCGGATCCATTATTCATTTCGCAGATGACATCATCTTAGAAGGGACTTATATTCTAAAACCCGAATGGATTACACAGGGAGTCAAACAAATCATTAACTCTCCCATCCTAAAAAGCACAGATGGGGTCTTAAGAGTTGAATACCTTAACCGCATCATGGCCGATGCACAAGGGCAACTTCTCATCGATTATCCCCGAGAGAAGCACTTCTTTCTTCTTACTTTAATGGCTAAATTCGAATTTATTAGGCCTGTACCTGACCAACGATACACCTATCTCATTCCTAAGGTATTCACCAAAAAGCTCCCAGGTAAGTTCAATAATGCCCTTATATGGAGCGATCAAATACTACTTAAATTCCAATATGTGTATAGTATTGATCCAACTCCTATAGTTGAAAGGGTCATGTCTCGATTCCAATACAATATCGTAACCAATATCTACTGGCAATTAGGCGTTCTCATCGAATGGGAAGATACCCAAGCCCGCATTGAGTGCAAACCCAATTCTAAGCAAATCCGAATCATTATTCGGGGAAAGTCTCCTCAGAGACTTTTACATGTTATTCGCTATCAATTTCTTGATATTCACAAAAAACATAACATAAAAGCTAAGGAAATGATCCCAGGCACCTGCAAATACTGTCGGAACGATGCAGAAAAACCGCCTTGTTTATTCTCCTACTCGATTCTCGATAAACTTTTAAATGAACGCAAAAAAGACGTAGTCATGTGTCATGAAAGTGGAGACATGCTACAAATAGCTCCCATCCTGACAGGGAAGAAAACCATTAAATCTGGGAATGATGACGACTTCTGGGAAGATGATGGGCATTAACCCTTATTAAGAATACGTTTTGCTTCTTCCCAGTAAATATCCATCTCTTCGGGGCTTAGTTCGCTAAATACACGGTCCTCAGCTAAGGCTTTTTGTTCGATATACTCGAAACGGCTCTGGAATTTATGATTCGCTTTAGCCAAAGCGTCCTCTGGATTAATCTTAGCAAATCGGCAATAGTTCACCAAGGTGAACAACAAATCCCCCATCTCTTCTTCTTGGTTCTTCTTCGTCTCAGCCCGTTCAAACTCCGCTATCTCCTCCTTAATCTTATTCCATAGTCCCGATTTGTCTTCCCAATCAAAGCCTACATTACTCGCTTTCTCTTGCATACGTAGGGCTTTAATCAAGGACGGTAAACTTTGAGGAACCCCCGATAAAATCGGTCGCTTACGATTTTCCTTCCCCTTAATCTTCTCCCAATTCTCCAGAACCTCATCAAATGTTTTATAGTTCTTATCTCCATACACATGAGGGTGCCGCCGAATCAACTTATCAATCAAGGCTTCAATTACATCCTTAAACGTAAATTGTTTCTCCTCCTCTCCTATCATACTATAGAACAATATATGCAGTAGGATATCCCCTAACTCAACCTTGATTTCCTTGGTATCTCCAGCCAATATGGCATCAGAAAGTTCATATGTCTCCTCAATTGTTAAATGACGTAGGCTTTCTATGGTCTGCTCTCGATCCCAAGGGCATTTCTCTCTTAATTCTACCACAATTTCTGCCAAACGCTGTAGAGGTGCTAAATAACGTGTATCTTGTATCATGCTACAAATCCCTAACGGTAATTATATGAGTAGCGAATTAAAGAAAATAATGTCAAACTATTGCTTACCCACTTGTAAAGCTTTTATCAATTCATCATATATCTGATGATATATCTTTAATTGACGCTGGTCATTATTTCTGGTGTAGGCGTTCATCAGATTGCGCAAAACCCTAACAATGATAGCTGCTGTTGGAGCCCGCATACGTTCCGCTCTCATATCAATCCCCTCAGTTGGTGCAGGTCGATGATATCTCGCCAATTGTCCTCCTCTGCGGAAACAATCATAAATCTGAATATACTCTCCCTCTATCGCGAAAGTAAGAAAATAGCCAGGAGCATTAAGGCCATAAATAGCAACCCCACAACGAGCTCCTACTAACATTGCAATACACGATAAGGTAATTTGAATACCTGTTCGGTTGAGAATAGACAATACTAGATTGCTGTTAGAGGGATGATAATACGCTCCTTTAGGAGGGGAAAAACCTTGTTCTTGAAACAGGAATTCCATCAGATTCTTAGGCGTACATCGGCGTTCTGAAGCCTTAAATCCTGAAGCGAGTTCATCCAATAAGTTACGAAGTGAAGGCTTAGAATATCCAATGTCTAAATAAGCCAACATATCAAAAGCATATTCTAATGCTTGTAATTCATCGTCTATTATCAACCATTGGTACCAATCTTTGTCAAAACGTTCTCGACGTAGATGCTTTAACAACTCCTCCAACAAATCATGTTGTTCTCGCGATAGCTCTTTTAAATAGGGAGCCACATACGTCTCCAATTCAGCTCCAAAACTCAACAATTCCTGTTGAATATTGGACCGAACTTCCATTTCATCATCATCAATAAGAGACAAAAGATAAGGTATTTCACCACGAGTAGCCATACACACGAAATATGCCTTCGATCAAATGTAAAAAAATAATGTCTATCACACAATTGGATAGACATTTTAAAATATGCAAGGATCAGCCTAATATTCTTTTACAATGTTTTACGAGGCTTTTTCGACTTCTCGTTCAATCACAACCCTCGTCTCAATACCATATATACTAATGGTATACTCCCCCACCCAAATCTGTCGATCGTCAGAGATATCAAATACTTCGTAGGGCACCTGTTCTTTATTAGTCTTAACAGTTAATTTCTGCGTCCAATAATTGTAATGCCACTGGAATGCCTCTGCTTCTAAATCTTCACTTAACAAACCTAATCCTCTATCTTTGAACTCCCAATATGCCTTAGGAGCAACCCGTTCTTCTTGATTCGCTAAGATGCCATCTACGTAGGTAACCCGTTTCTCATACTTTACATGCCAAAGGCCATTTTGAGAAGGGAAAACGCCTACAGAACCCAGCCAGAAAAGAGAGGCGAATACAAGAAACAATGATCCGATGGAGAATAGGGGCTTCATAACATTAGGGGATTAGGAGATTTTACATACGTGTAAGATTTAGGAGGCTTTTCACTAAAAAACGTAAATAAAGGAACAAAAGATGTCTAAATTTTTAAAAAAAATGAAAGATTATTATATCCTGAATCCTTTATATCTATATTTTTGAGCGATTCTGTTTCTCAATAAAGCATTTTTTTAAATCTTCACCAAATGTAATAAAAATAACAAAAAAGAAAAGGATATATCAAATACGGACTTTCAGCATTCTTTTATTCATAATCCTAAAAGAGACGATAAGCTATCTATTTGATTATCAAACTAATTACTAACATAGAGTTTGTATAAATCCTACCAATAAAAAAACACAAACTCTTTCGAAAAAGAGTTTGTGTAATATGAATAAAAAATATTAAATCTTCTTTAATCGAGCTTCAAAACAGCATGGAAAGCACTTTGTGGAACTTCAATCCTTCCTACTTGGCGCATTCGGCGTTTTCCTTTCTTTTGCTTTTCGAGAAGCTTACGTTTTCGGGTAATATCTCCTCCATAGCATTTAGCCGTTACATCCTTTCGAAGTGCCTTTACTGTTTCTCGAGCAATAATCTTCGAACCAATCGCTGCCTGAATCGCAACTTCATATTGCTGGCGAGGAATTAGTTCCTTCAGCTTTCGACAAATCTTCTTACCCCACAAAAAGGCCTTATCTCTATGAATAATCGCACTTAAGGCATCCACAGATTCTCCATTCAACATGATTTCCATCTTAACCAAAGTAGAAACCTCAAAGCCGACCATCTCATAATCAAAAGACGCATATCCACGAGATACCGTTTTCAATCGGTCGAAAAAGTCAAACACTACCTCAGCCAATGGAAGCTTGAAGCCCATTTCCACTCGGTCGGTTGTCAAATAATTTTGGTTAAGAATAATTCCACGTCTCTCAATACATAGACTAATGATAGGACCAATGAAGTCTGCCTTTGTAATAATTTGAGCGTTGATAAATGGCTCCTCCATAGTTCGAATCTTATTGGAGGGAGGCAAATCAGATGGGCTATTCACTTCAATATCTTCTCCATCAGTCAGGGTTCCTCTGTATTGTACGTTCGGAACCGTTGTAATCACAGACATATTGAACTCCCGCTCCAATCGCTCTTGGACAATCTCCATATGAAGCATTCCCAAGAAACCTGCACGAAACCCATACCCTAAAGCAGCCGATGTTTCTGCTTCAAATACCAAAGAAGCATCATTCAACTGCAACTTATCTAAGGAATCTCGTAAATCCTCAAATTCATCTGAGTTCACAGGATATATCCCTGCAAATACCATAGGTTTCACTTCCTGAAAACCTTGTACAACCTCCTCTGCTGGATTTGAAACAAGTGTAATTGTATCCCCTACTTTTACCTCCTTCACATTCTTAATTCCCGCTACCATATACCCTACACTACCTGTTTCTACCTGCTTAACTGGTTGTTGCTTCAACTTCAGGATTCCTACCTCATCAACTTCATATTCATTGTCGGTAGCCATGAACAATACCTTATCTCGCTTTCGGATAATTCCATCTAACACTCGGAAATATACGATTGTTCCTCGATAAGGATTAAACATGGAGTCAAATACCAATGCCTTCAAAGGAGCTTCAGGATTCCCTTCTGGCGGTGGAACAAAATCAACAACACGATTCAAAATCTCTTTGATTCCAATTCCTTCCTTTGCACTTGCTAAAATGACCTCTTCCTCATCACACCCGATTAGGTCAATCAATTCATCTCGAACATCCTCTACACGAGCTCCTGGTAAATCAATCTTATTCAACACAGGAATAATCGTCAAATCATGCTCTATCGCAAGATAAAGATTCGAAATTGTCTGGGCTTCTGTTCCTTGCGCCGCATCCACTACCAATAAAGCACCTTCACAGGCAGCAATCGAACGAGAAACTTCATATGAAAAGTCCACATGACCAGGCGTATCAATCAGATTCAATATATATACCTCTCCATCTTTTTCATACTCCATCTGAATCGCATGGCTTTTTATCGTAATTCCCTTCTCCCGTTCTAAGTCCATACTATCAAGCACCTGCGCTTGCATCTCTCTGTCGGTCAGGGTATTTGTATGTTCCAATAAACGATCCGCCAGCGTACTTTTCCCGTGGTCAATATGAGCGATGATACAAAAATTTCTAATATGCTTCATATATGCAATTTATACATCCCTTCGATACAAAACGAATAAACCTAGTACCTAATAGGCCTTAGTTACTTTCTCTTCGTATCCCGAATTTCTCCATTTTATTGTATAAATGACTACGTTGAATCTCTATTTCTTCTGCAGTCTTAGTAATATTCCAATTATTCTTCTTCAATTTGTGCAACAAGAAATGCTTCTCCACATGATCCTTGAAGGTTTGAAACTTATCAAACTCATCATAGATAGAAGTATTACTTGATTTTCTTCTTCTACGCGGAACGGCATAATCCTGAACATCTTGAGCCGAAATCGAACTCCCACACAAGATAACCAAACGTTCAATCACGTTACGTAACTCTCGCACATTTCCTGTCCATTCCAATCTTTTCAGAGCCTCCATAGCAGAAGGCGTTACTTTAGGAGTTGGAATACCATATTCATTGGCAATAGCTTTCAGGAAGCTCGCGATTAGCAACGGAATATCTGAACGTCTGTCTTTCAATGGCGGAACATGAATCAAGATCACACTCAAGCGGTGGTATAAGTCTTCACGGAAATTGTTCTGGTCAATCTCATACAATAGATCTTTATTCGTCGCTGCAACGATTCGAACATCCACAGGAATTTGTTTGTCGCTACCAATTCTTGTAATTCGGTTCTCCTGTAAAGCACGCAATACCTTCGCTTGAGCCGAAAGGCTCATATCTCCAATTTCGTCTAGAAACAATGTCCCTCCATTGGCCTGCTCAAATTTTCCTATACGTTGCTTATAGGCTCCTGTAAATGACCCTTTTTCATGACCAAAAAGCTCACTCTCAATTAACTCCGAAGGAATCGCAGCGCAATTCACCTCAATCAATGGTCCTCCAGCACGTTTACTTTGCTCATGAATCCAACGAGCCACCAATTCCTTACCTGTACCATTACTCCCTGTAATAAGTACCCGCGCATCTGTAGCCGCCACCCGCTCAATAGTTTCCTTAATTTTCGTGATAACAGGAGACTTACCAATGATCTCCCGCGTCTTATATTTCCGAACTTTTCGCTTTAGCTGCTTCGTTTCTGTCACCAAATTGCTCTTGTCCATTGCATTTCGCAAAGAAATGAGCAATCGATTCAAATCTGGTGGTTTCTGAATAAAGTCAAAGGCACCCTTCTTTGCTGCTTCTACTGCCGTATCAATCGTCGCATGTCCAGAAATCATGATAAATGGCAAATCAGGCTTAATTTGCATTGCCTTCGCCAATACCTCAATTCCATCCATCCGTGGCATCTTCACATCGCACAAGACAACATCATAGTGATTCGCCTGAATTTTCTTCAATGCCTCCTTTCCATTCTTCGCTTGATCCGTCTCATAATCCTCATACATGAGGATTTCCGCTAAGGTCGAACGGATCGCCGATTCATCGTCTACAATTAAGATCTTATTAGCCATACAATTTGTACATTTTAGTATACAATACTAAAAAGTTATTGACCAAAAAACCAAACGTTTCGCTACTTTTTTCCTCATTAACGCTTATTATTAGCCAAAAACAAGCCTGAAACTAAAAAACAGAAGGAGTAAACACCCCTTCTGCTTTTATACATGGAATATTTGTAAAGCAAACAGCCTAGAAATAATATCCTAGGTCAATTGCCACATAATTCAGTCGAATAAATCCATTATAGCCTGAATTCTTCTTACGGTTCACATTCGTCAAACCTTGGTGATAGGATACCCCAAAGTCAATCATTCCAAAATCAAACTCCCACTCTACCCCTGTACCAAAAATAAATGACGCACTCACAGGAATCAGTTCATTACTTTCTCGGCTCTCCGTCTCTACCGAATTAATCGTGGTCAGCTTCTTCATCGCCAAATTTATATCTGCCGAAACTCCAAACAGTCCCTTAATATGAATTCCTGATCCAATCTCGGGAGAACGAAGCTTCAATGCAATAGGAACTTCCAAAGTTGTAACCCGTAGATTTACTGTAGAATCAAGGGTCGCATCTGTTCCTCGATATCCCTTATTCACCACATGAATACCTGTATGGATTCCATAGTTCTCCGTGAATCCATAATTTATCAATAACCCATAAGACAATCCAATCTTTGGACTCTTATCAAAGCCAGCCACATCCTTCTTCGTACTATCCAACACAGTTCCAAAAGAAAAAATCGGACTAAAACGAAGCCCTATCTTAAACCCTTCTTGAGCGAAAAGCCCAACAGACAAGCACATGAGGCATAGAGTCAATGCAATTTTTCTCATAATTTTCTTTTTATTTCTTGTTACTAAGCACTAGTTAGACAACTTATAAAACATCTTAATGGTGTTGTTCTCTTCTTTCATCGACACGACCAATTTATCCTTCGATACGCTCTCCAACTTCATGGTAATCTTCTTCTGCTCCTTTCCATCATCTTCTGTCACAACCAATCGATTTCCCTGCAGCGCGTATGTGCCATTAGAAATCGCAGCCTTCCCACTTGAGTTCGACATCGATTCAAACACCCCATCTTCTTTAAAATGAATATAACTCTCTGCTCCAAGTTGTGCGACTGCCATTCGTACGCCTTCTGCTTCCATTTCCTCTAATTCCCATTTACCCAACAACTCAGAGTTTGAAGCCTTTCGCTCCTCTGGTTCCGTTTCCGTACCCGAAACAACAGGAATGTGTTCTCCCTCAGCCGTTTCATCCGTAACCGTTTCCTCCATTCCATCTGTTGTACCTGCATCTGTAGTCTGTGGCTTCTTACACCCCACAGTAGAGACCAGCAATCCAATAAATAATCCTATAAGTAAATAATAACGCATGGGAGATTTCTTTTTCAGTTAATGAATAATAAGGAGCTCAAAGCTTCGCCAAGCTCCATGGCCAAATATAGAAAAAAGCCCCGTTATAACGAACAAACCCCAATCAATCTCATCAACATTAAGAGAGAGATTCTTTCCAAAAGTCACCTTACTATTTGATCTTTCCCAATGAATCAATAGCTTTAAGCACAAACAATCTCTTAAAGGATTCCGAAGCAATCCATATGCAGCAAGCAGGGCAAAGGCGAATAAGAATGAAAAAGAAATTCCAAGAATTCATTAGAAGAGGGCGGGGTGTCACCAAACGGCAAGTCCAAAAATCCCTCATCATACTTCGCCGAACCAATCTTCCAGGCCAAAAAGGAGTCGGCCTATACGACATCCTCAAATTCTTCATTAGTAGCCTTCGCGACCGAAAGTTCACCCTCATGGCTTCGGCCATGTCTTACCACTTCTTCTTCTCCCTCTTCCCCAGCCTGATTCTTATCTTCACCTTTGTGCCGCAGATTCCCATTACCAATCTGCAAGATTACATCATGTTCTTTCTTTCGCAGGTAATGCCTCAAGAAGGCTTCCAGTTCATCAAAGAAGTAGTTGAAGAGTCTCTCTCCAAACGACCTGTCGGGCTTATATCCCTCAATATATTCTTTACCCTATTTGGAGCCTCTCGGGGAATCATCGCTATGATGAAGGCCTTCACCAAAAATGACGAACTCTTCAAGCGTCGTAGCCTCTTTGAGCTCTACGGAACTGCCATGTTTGTCTTCATCATCCTTGGCATATTCTTCCTTAGTTCTATAGGGGTTCTCATACTAGGCGAACATCTCATCAGCCAAGCCCATGTCTTTCTAGGCAAAACAACCACCTTCTACACCTTGAAGTTGCTCAATTATCTCATTGCTTTATTTATGCTCTTCTTCAGTATATCGATACTGTACTATATCACGCCCGCTACCCACCAACGTTGGAAATTCTTCTCCCCAGGCTCTATCACCGCAGGAACCCTTATTCTCCTCGCCATACTCGGATTTGGCTCCTTCGTGAATCACTTCCCCAATTTTAATAAAATTTATGGGAGCTTAGGAGCCATTACGATTACTATGCTGTGGTTTTACATACTGTCAATTCTGTTGCTTATTGGATTTGAACTTAATGCTGCGATTGATTTTGCGCAGCACCATAAGCGCAGGTTTCGGGTTTCTCAGAAATCAGCTTAGCCAATGCGTAAAAACCGATTGGGCAATCGCAGTTTCTAAAGCCCAAATATCCGAGGTACAATCAATTGTAAGGATATCACATGATCGCTCTTCATCCGCCTCACCCTTTCGGTAATAGTTCCCCTTATGGATTTCTCCCTCTCCAGGGCAGAGTAAAGCCCCCTTCCCTGTTTCATAATAGGTCATATATACGAATATTTGACGCAAATCAGCAGCAGAAGGCGTTCGACCAATAAGCTTCCATTTTACATCCACTACCCCAAGAACTTCCTCTTCCTTGTACAACACAATATCAGGACTCATATTGGATTGCCCCCCTGCCGCCGATTGCCAGAAACAGAATTCATCTTGATAGGCGACCTCTATTCCCTTGGGGGCATGTTTTCGCAAACTCATATAGACAAATTTCTCCCACAACATATTCATATCAAAGAGCAATGCCAATACTTCCTCTCTTCCTTTGGTCACATTAGGGTGGTATCCCAACAAAAGTAAGCGGGCAACCTCCAAAGCCTTTTCATAAACTGCTGTTTTTCGGTTCAATACCAAACGTGTAAAAATAGCCTCTGTAACCTCCAATCTCTTCATATCAGGAAATGCCCAAAGCAATCGACAAATACGTCCGTGCAATCCCATATCTTGGTTCACTCGTTTAACCAACAACAAACAAGTATACAAGATTTCATGCAGCATATGCGTATGATCATACACAGGATATCGCACATAGACCCGTTCCTGATGCACGATATTCTCTCGAAGGTGTCTCCCAACCAATAACTTCCCTTTCAAAGCTACACAATTTCCTTCTTCCTTTCGATATTGCTTAACGAGTCCTCGCCTAACCAAATACTCCACCTCTTGTACAAAGAGTTCGAAGTATAATGACAACACAAAATGGGTTTTCAATTGCAAAGAAGACAAGCTAGGAGCTTTCACCCGAAAATATCCTGCTGCATACAGCATTCCAATCAAAACCCCTCTCCACTTCTCCTCTCCTCCGAGTTTATCTGCTTTCGGTAATACCTCCAATATCAATCCTCCCACTTGCAATACCCCGACATATTGACCAAACTGTATTCCCTTGTATATCAACGAATAATACGGCACTTTCATCACATCAGCGAACCGTTGTAATGCCTCTAGTTCTCCTTCTGTCAGCGCATCTCCCCTTCTATTTTCGCGCCCAACCCAAAGTCTTTCGTGCTCAAATACTACAATTCGTCGTTTACGCATCTTCTCCCTCTATAGGCTTTAGTTCCTTCTTCAACAGTTTCTCTAAGGCCAATTTCATATCAAATGTCTCCTCCCCTACTTCCTTTATCTCAAATAACTTTTCTCCTCCCAAAAGTCGGCCATCATATCCCTCCACATCCGCAAATAATCCATCACTATATCCTCTTTTTGGCTTACAAAAACCTGTTCCGACAACCAATGCAATCTTCCCATAATCGCCATAGAAATATTCCTGAAGAAGCGGTAGGATTTTATAAGCAAATGCCTCTCGTAAGTCTGCCTCCTTTTCTACAGACATGAAATAGCTATGGCCAATCAAATGATCGCGGTCTAATAATACCTCTATTCGACGATTGATGATTTTCAATATCTCTCCTAAATGCACCCTATATCCCTTTCCAACCTCAATATATCGATCAATCAATTTTATATCGGGCAAACGCTCTACAAACCGAAACCGTCTTCTCAATGCGCTGTCTAATGCTTCCACACTCCGATCAGCTGTATTCATCGTACCAATCAAATACACATTACTCGGCACCCCAAAACGTTCCTTAGAATATGGCAAGACCAAATGTATTTCCTCTTGCCCCCCTAGTCGTTTGTCTTCTTCCAATAGGCTAATCAGCTCTCCGAATATAGCCGAAACATTTCCCCGATTAATTTCATCTATAATCATGACGAATCCTCCCTCATTCTTCCGTTCCAATGCCGCCTTACACAACTGCTTAAAAATACCATCCTCCACCTCATACACCAATCCCTTTTCTCCCTCCCTCTCCACACGCGGTTTAATGCCCTCTATAAAATCCTCATAGGCCATACTTTGATGAAAGGTCGTAAACACAATTCGCTTATCTGAGACATAGCGATTAAACCGCATTTTTAACGTCCCCCTATCCTCCTTCGCCAATATGGTTTCCTCTTTATTCTCTAGGATTGCCAATGCCTTATTTACTGTATGAAAGGTCTTACCTGTACCAGGGGGGCCATAAAAAATAAAATTCCGCGATCCAACCTCCGTATCTTCTCCGTATATGACCTCCTCTTCCTCCAGTCGTGTCTCCTCATTCTTAGTCGTATCTTCATCCCCTTGGCTTTCCTCCTCATGATCAGGCCATAAGCCCTCCTTCTTCTCTAATCCCTGATAAAACAAATCTTGCGCAATCAACTTATAGTCCTTCTTCTCCAAACGCTCCAGAGAAACCGCCTTACAGACCAACTCCTCTAGCTCCTTATCTTTCTCTAAGTATTGCTCAATAAGCCCATTCACAAGTCCCATATAATGCGCATATCGTTTCCGAACTTTCCTCCCTTCTACCTCCAAAAAGACACAAATCTTTGTATAAACAGATCGCTTATATAGCGTATACACATGAGGGTACTTATAAAACAAAAGGCAGGACATCGTTCGCTCATCATGATGATGCGAATGTTTTTCGACAGAATGAATCTCCCTATAGAGCTTTGCAACCCTCTCCCCAAACAATCCAATCCGCTCTGTTAAATCTCGCTTTTCATCAAACAATAACTGTAAGCACTTCCGATAGGCAGCCTCTCGGTCTTTCACCAAATGCCGCATAACAGGTCTGGCCATCTGATAAATAAGGTTTCCAAACCTAAGCTCCTCCAATTCCTGCTTTAAGTCTACAGCATCTAGATTCGGCCGTCCTGCAAAACGCTCTCTAAGCTCCCACTTATACAACTCATCTTTCAATCCGCCTGCTCGAATGTGTTCTTTATACCACTCAATCAGTCTCAGAATCTTTTTCTCCTTTCCGTACATAGCATCACAATTTAGTGTAGACTCGCAATAAGGGTAGCTAAGAAACAAAAATTCCTTCAAACATTCCAGCCACCCCAATTCATTAAGTTTCCCCAACCTCCCAGTCAACACCCTAAACATTCAATCATGGTATTGTCTAACTTTGGCTATGCATACGCTAAATACTTGAGGCAAGCCCAAGCGATAGATACGGGAATTATCAGCATGGTTTGCTTTCGTTCAAGTCAGAGGACTCGTCTACCCTTTCCAGAAAAGAGTAGGGTCTATGACGCAAAATACTATATGACTCTTTGGTTTTATATTCTGTCAATTCTGTTGCTTATTGGATTTGAACTTAATGCTGCCATTGACTTTGCACATCGCCATAAGCGTAGGTTTCGGGTTTCTCAGAAGTCAGCTTAGCTACTGTCTAAAAACGATTTCGACCTGAAGTCGTATTACCCCAACTTTCCTTGAAGCTATTGTTAAACAATTGAAGATCAAACATCTTGTTTCAATTGGCACTCGCTTTCGCGATCTATACAATAGTTCAGGTTCAACTTTCACTCATTATCCGATAAATTTTACTTATAAAATTATTTAATAAAGCAAAAATAATTTGACATATTAATCTACCTCGAAAAGAGATGAAAGCAAATTTAAATGATTGTTCCTAGTGAGGTAATCATCATATCATAGAATCGTCAACCTCTTTCATCAAGAGGAGAATATCTGAATTTAGTTTTTCTATGCCTTTGAGATAGGTTAAGTCATCAATTAAACCCCTAAATTTCTCGTTTCTCATGCGATGAAAAGTTGCTGCATATAGCGAAACTCGGTCTATAAAATTTGTGTTTCTTAGATGTATTAGCAACAAGTCAATAGCTCCCTCCAAATCAGCATTACTAATCTTTTCTCTAATTGCTTCCCGTAACCAATTTGTATAATTTAGTTCTTGGTCTTCTCGACACTTTACAGAATCATCCTTAAGCTCTTCCATCAAGAGCAGAATATCTGAATTTAGTTTTTCTATGCCCTTGTCATAGGTTAAATTGTCAATTAACCCAATCCTTCTCTGTTGGCGCATGCGATTGAAAGTTGAGGCATATAGCAAAACTTGGTTTATAAAATTTGTGTTTCTTAGGCGTGTTAGCAACAAGTTGATAGTTCTCTGCAAATCAACTTCCATAATTTTTTTTCTACTTAGTCTCCGTATATAACTAGTATATTCTTGTCCTTTGTCTTCTTTATAGTTTTCTATTTCTACTCCACTTTCCAGATAACAAACCCTCCAGAAGGCAGCCTTGCTATGTGGCCGCAAACGCCAATCTAACACTATCCATTCCGCATTCAGCTCCCCTAACGCATAAGCATCAACATCTAGAACAGCTCTTAATTCATCCACTATTTTTAGTAACAACCTTCCTACTTCTCTAGAAAACTCTGGTTTTTCCTTGACCAAACTCTTCCATAGCTTCAAACGTAGTTTTCCATCCCACTCTTCGTCATTCATCCAAGGTAAACGCGCTAATACATACAATCTTTTAAATCCCAGCACCTGTTTTCCGACTTCTTTCTCTATAAGTCGCCCTAACGCTAAAGTGATTGTCCAATTCACTTCAGGGTACACCGCTAAAGCCCTTATCCAATCCCATAAAACCTCATCCCTTACGTGTTGTTTTAGCCCCTCTACCGAATACAAATGTTCTCCTAAACGTATTTCTCCCCAAGTTTCAAATAATCCTCTATTAACCCATATCACACCAGCTCTTTTTCCCTCTCCAAAAACTCGGCTCACCAAACTCAACTGCCCCTCGACAGACGCAGGTATCACACAAAATATTCTCCCAATCAAAGTTTCTCTTGGCCCCCAATTCCCCATTCGTCTTGTACTCAAGAATGCTCGTTTCTCCCAACATTGAAACCCTTTTTCCACCCAATCGGCCAAACTCGTTTTTTGCCGCTTAACCAACGACTCTCCATCTCCCACTAATACCAAAACAGCATCTCCGTATCTCCGCCCTAATTCATCTAGCCGAAACCCTCTATGGTCTCCTATACGATATAGATGCTGAGGGTCTCCCCTATACACAAAAGTCGCCAAATAAACATCTTCCCATTTTAGCGCTTCCAACCAATCTACAAAAAGCTTCCCTAAAAAGTTCTCATTGATCTCATCTTTTACCAAAAATAGAAACTCAACCCGTTTTTGTTTACGCCCAAACTGTAGATATGGATATCCCCGTTTCAAGGTTGCCTGAACTGAACGCTTTACATCAAATACCTGCCTATCTCCCTCTAACCAGTATCGCATTCTACCAGCAATCCCGAATAATTCTTTCCCTCGATAAAACCGTTTATCTTTCGTCTTCGCCCCTTTATATAACTCCCACGGGATCTTATGGGGCTGCCCTGTACGCTCTCGCGTCATCTCATCTACTTCCTCTATAATTGCAGCAGGAATAAATTTGCTCTTACGCGAAACCAACTCCTGCTCTTCAGACGATAACTCTACCTCATCATCCTCACCCTTATTCTCTTCCCCATTTTCCGCTTCTCCCCTTAGTTTACCTAAATACAATGCAAATACTCGATCAAACAGTATCTGTTCATGCGAATCCTTTACCACCACTGCTCGCAAAAAATCTCGAATTTTCTCTATATCCTCATCAAACTCTTCTCCAAATTCTACTAAGACTTTGGCAACCTCTCCATACGTATCTATTCCAACCCGAAAACCGCGAGTTGACAACATTTCCAAGAACCCTCGAAAAGGAATCCCACTAGAGAAAATATTTTCCATAATACTTAATTGAATATTGGCTTCTCAAAATAAGTACCTATCCCTCTACTTTTCTCAAATCCTCCACCGTTTTCACCAAAACCCCCAAGCTAGTTCTAACGATCGTCCCTTTAACTCCTTCATCTAGTAAACCCTTCTTCGTAATCCCCTCCAACTCTAAGACCCTCAACCATTCAATTAAAGAAGCGGTCGCAGGGCGATGATAATCCATTTTCCTCCTCACTTCCAAGAACATATCTATAAAGACTTCATCATAATATTCAGACTCCTTCCCCATATACAATCCCACAATCTGTAAGAGCTCCTTAGATGAAGGAAAAGGAATATGATAAAATACACACCTACGCAAAAAAGCCTCAGGCAAAGGACGTTCTCCATTACTCGTTATAACCACAAAAACTCTATGCTTTCCTTCCCCTCCCACAACCTCAATTCCCGCCTCATCCACCCAAAACCTTCTCTTCCCCTCCTCTAATACATCCAATAAAGCATTCGCAAAATCCTTGGGAGCCTTATCTATTTCATCAATCAGCACGACAGAACTTTGTCTCTTCCTTTCTTCATGCAGAAACCCATTTTCGATCGCTTCCTCTACATTTGTCAGGGCAATCGCTTTTCCCAATGCTCTCGGAACAATATACGTCATCACATCTAACTTACCTCCTTCCGAATGTGCATCATGAAATCGCCTCACTGCATCATAGCGATACAATACATCTTTTGCCTCTGAACCAGCCTTGCAATTAAACCGCAACGGCTCCTCTCCAAAATCTCCCTTCCCTTCATCAGCCAAATCTGCCGCTAATTTATACGCCAATTTTGTTTTCCCCGTTCCAGGCTCTCCCATCAACAATAAGGGTTTGTCCAGTGCCATTGCCACCTTTACAGCCGCAACTAGTCCATCATGTAATACATAACTTCGTGCATCCTCTAAACGAGGCAAACGATTTGTCAAAGTAAATTTCACTAAGCTCATATCAGTCAACTCTTAGTATATCAAACATAAAAAAAGCATTAACTAGCCCGCGTTCCTGCATTAAAGTTTTGAATAAGTCTCTTCAACATTTTTCTAACTTTTTTCATAGGAAAAGATGTGTCCTCACTGAGCTCTTCTACACAATCTTTCACCCATCCCTTCTTTTTCAACAAGTCCAAGACTTCGTAATCCAAGCCATTATCATCCAGCCACATTTCAATGTCTCGGTATTCAACAGAAGAAAGTTCGGGAAGAACTGTCACAAGCGGTGATTTATTAAGGTATTTCTCACATAAGGCTTTCCTCTCTATCGAGATTGAGGTTAAATACAAAACATTTACAAAGCATATAATACGAGGCATTCCTTTAACAACCCCAAAGATACCAATCAGCCATTCTAGGAACTTAATTACCTCAATCCCAAAATAACGGTGATCAACACGAATATTGACCACTATACAATCGACTCTTTTTGAAATTATACTTCCTAATTCTTCCCAGCTTGAAGCGTCTAAGTAGTTTTTACTTAGATGAAACCCTTTACAAAGTTTTGTTAAAAAAAGATACTTATACGTATTTTCATAAACACACCTTTTCAAAGAGAAACGAATTTCTTCTAAGCGTTCTACTCCATACACTGAATAGTCTTTCAGTTCTCCTACTAGTCGCCTAACCAAACTAGCATGATCCTCTCTTTCATCGCCATGTATACAGAAAACATGTACTTGTTGTCTTCGTCTCACAAGTAAATCAATAAACTCTCCATATTGCTCTTCTCTATCACAACAATCAGCGATTCCTTCCATAATACCATTTATCCCCACATTCCTCTCCTCCTGTTCCTCACTAGGATTGCAAAGTCCCTGAATAAATTCAAACATATCCCCAATCACCTTATGTGACATCTGACTTGCATCCTTATTTACCCCCAACCTGTCTTCCTCGACCCACTTTTTGTAGTCATTTGAAATTAAGCAGATTTTTTTAAACATGGCGTTTGTTCCGTACTTCTTGCAAAAAGCACGTACCTCTCGAATCACCTGCCTTTCTTTTCCTTCTGCGATTAAATCAAGCCAAGCATCTTGCTTAAATTCCATGAGCTACCAATAACTAATCAAATCCGCCTCCTATTGGCGGTTCTATTATCTTCCCCCTAAAAAACAACTATTCCCAAACATTTCCAACCATCCCAACACAAAAACCCCTAAGGCACCAACACCACCCTCACATCCGTACCATCTCCATCCCATGTTACCTTGATTCGTTTTCGGGCTCTTGACTTCCAGCTCCTTAGGTTTAGTACGAGTAGCCGTCCCTTATCAATCCAGTCCAATTGGGCAACATAATAGTCATCAAATGACAAATCCTGCACCTGACAATAGGGATTGGGGCCATCTCCTTGGAAGATAGACAATATTTCTCGGGGGCCTTCGGATGCTACCCTATGGATGCTGATGATTTCCTCCACACATTTGCCACATTCTCCCCAACCAAAGGGATTTACCGTGAGGTTGTCCTTTAGGATTACCCCAGGTACTCCATCGGGGAACCGAAATACGCTATTCCGAACGGTATCCTCTCCCCCCAAAGACTCCTTCACTTGTTCCGACTTGAACACAAAGCCATTCACCAAGATATACTCTAGTTGATTTCGAATGGTGTTTACGTATTCATAGTTCAATGCCAACACCTCCGAAGGAAAGCCGCCCGACCGATTGGTCTTGTATTCCATAGGTAAGGGAGAAAACTTCACCTCTATCAACGAATCACTTACCGACTCATACCCATATACCAAAGCATCTGTATCCACATAGGTAGGTTGCCAGTCTGAACGGGTATACATGTATACAGGTTGGACACCAATCTTGTTGAAAGTGATGTCGGGTACATCCGAATAGTTTGTGCGTAGTGGGCGTTGAAACTCTACTCGATTGAAGGTTGCGGGAACCCCTTTGACGCGTTCGCTCGAAGTTGAGAGTAGGGTTGTGTCTCGACGGCCGCCATAATCCGTATCAACCACATCGACCATCAACCGAATTTGTTCCATCTTTGGAAATGTAACAAAGCCGAGCGCGCGGGTAGAAATACGGGCATTGATGATATACCCTTCATCCGTACGCTCGGCCACATACTTAAGCCCTCCCGCAATATTTCCCATCTTATGATTTACAGCAGACTCAACCAATTTATAGTTGTTCTTGTCATACAATACAGGCGAACGCTGATCAGGATATAGCCCATAATGTACGATCCCATAATAGGCTCTCCCTTTGCGCAGTTTCTCAGGTCGGGGTACCTTCAGCTTCGAATTTGTCGTACGGAAATTAGCCAACTTAGGGTAATCATAGCCCCGTACAAAATCCCGTAGATTCACTTCCGAACTATACTCCGAGTATACGCTAAAAAAGCGAGGAGTTCCCTCATTCCACATACGTCCATTTCCTCCCTCCTGATAGTATACATAATTAGGATGCATGGCATATTCGAAGTTCCCTGCATAAGCTGAGCGCGGTAGTGCAAACCAAAGTTCTACATGGTCTGTAAAATAGGAATCCGACATATTCTTCACCACATCATCCTTCACCTCAATCACAATCGAAATATACTTTCCTGTACAAAAAACCTTGGTTGAGGCTGATATGTCATTTTCATTGGATATAAACCGAGAACCACTTACCACATATAAATTGTCTTGGGCAAAATCAGGCTTTTGACCATACATGTGAGAAAATGATGCTAAAAGCATATACCCCAACAAATATATACGTAGGTGTACCATGCGAAACCCTCATCTAAATAATTATACAAGCGCAAGAGCATTTAGGTATAATACGCCTGTTATTTTCTTATTTCTGATTTCTAAAATAAGAGGATTTCAAATATTAAAAAAAACTATTAACGATTAGGTCTAAAAATGTATCAAATAAATTGGATTTAAGGAGAAAACAAACATAAAATCAACCCAAAATCGTTATTTTAGGTTGTCGAGGCTTACAACCAAGCCCTTCAAGCCCTTAGAAGTCAAACTTCCCTTAGATTTTGATGCTGTTGGCTTATCTGTATAAGGCCCCACAATCAATCGAAAGATAGGACTTGTATTGTAATAGCTAGCATGTACCATCAAGTTCTTTACGCCTTTTCTTCTCAGTTCGTCTGCTGCCTCCAATACATTTTGAAACTTTGCATAAGACGCAACTTGCACTCCATATCCTTTACGGGGCATATTCTTAGCTGAGAAAGAATACAGAATACCTCCTCCTTTCGTCTCCTTTTCATCCTCTCCTTTTGATGCGATAGGTTCGGCCGACTCTACTGGCTTTGCTCCCGGCACAATGATTTTGGTTGTGTCTTCTAGAGGCTCTTCAGTTGGCTCCTCGTTCCCACTTAAATCGATATAATTAACAGGCTTGTCCTTGTTCTTATCTTTCAAATTCAATCGTACAATCTCTTCTATTTTCACCCGTGTGGTTCCGCTTAAAAACATATCAATCTCCTTCGCAGCAGCCTTCGATAGGTCAATAATCCGATTTCCTTGAAAGGGGCCTCGGTCATTAATTTTCACAACGACTCCTTGGCGATTCGCCAGATTCGTCACTTTTACATATGTGCCTAATGGCAAGGTTTTGTGTGCAGCTGTAAAAGCCTCTGGATCGAAGATCTCGCCATTCGCAGTCTTACGCCCTGCGAAGGCATCTCCATAATAAGACGCAATCCCCTCCTCTACATATCCCCCCTGGCTATATACAACTGAAGAATTAGACGCAAAAAAGACGCAAAGTATCCATGGAAAACTCCAATACAATACACTCAATACTGATTTCATAATACGGCTACGTGTATAATAAATATGTGAAACAATAAAGTCAAAAGATTTATCAAACCAACAAATTCTTACCACCCCAATTAGCCAACAAGTAAAAGAAATTTACCGAACCTCCCAAATATAACACAACTAATACAATCAAATATTGCTTATTATCAAGTAATTATACGACAAATCAAAACATCAGGAAAGAAATAATATCACGAGAAATCAAACCCTCTTTCCCCTTTGACGCGACTCCCTTATCCCCTGCTCGCCCATGCAGATATACCCCCATGGGCACAGCAATCTCCAACTCATAACCCTGCCCTAGTAATCCGCCAATTATCCCTGTAAGCACATCTCCCGATCCTCCTGTAGCCATACCAGAATTCCCACTTGTGTTAATCCATGTCTCCCCATTGGGACTTGCAATAAGGGTATGTGCTCCTTTCAAGACTATCCAATGCCCTTTATACATCGCATATTCCTCTGCGGCTTCGAGCCGATTCGTTATCGGATTCATGTCTGGTTGTAGGCGGCGCATTTCTCCAGGATGAGGCGTAACGACGACTTTTTCGGGCAATAGCTTCCATAAATCAGGGTGTGCCGCCAGCACATTCAGGCCATCGGCATCCAAGACCAAAGGTACTTCAATCATCGGCAAAAAAGCCTTTAAAAAGGCATAGGTTGATTCATTACTCCCCAAGCCTGGCCCAATAACCACTACATCCTTTCGCTTCAAATGCGTTCGGATGAGTCCCACATCTGCTAATCCTAGGTAATTGGATTCGCCACATACACACATCGCCTCAGGGCAAAGTTGGAGGACAGGCAATCGGCAAGGCTCGGGAGTAAAGACCGTACATAGGCCAATGCCAGACCGCATACATGCCAAGGCTGTTAGGGCAATTGCACCACTCATATGAACACTTCCTCCAACTACTAAGGCATGTCCGAAGGTTCCCTTATGCCCTTGTTCATCTCTTGGACGATAATGTTTTTTCAAGAATTCCTCCCCTAATAACGCACGTCGAATCCCCAATTGCTTCACTACAGAAGGCCAGATTCCTACATCCACTACATGCACTTCCCCACAATAGCGAGAAGCAGGCGCAACATAATGGCAGACCTTCGGCAATTGGAAGCTCACGGTATGAGTTGCTTGTATGGGTTCATTCAGGACAAAACCTGTATCTGAATTAAGGCCACTTGGAACATCTACTGCAATTGTCTCAAAGGCTCTTGCTCGAAAATAGTCTATCATCTCTTTAACCGACCCTCTAACAGCCGATTTTATCCCTGTTCCCAATAGCGCATCAATCACAATAGGATCTTCCAAGAAAAAATCATCCCAGAAGTTATTTTTCTTATCAAATACATCATAGGGGATTTCGAGGGCATCCAAAGGAAGGAAATTCAGCAAGGCATCTCCTTTATAACGATCTCCAGACCGTGCCAATAATACATAAACGCTCTTCCCTGCCAGATGTAAATAACGGGCGATACCGAGTCCATCCCCTCCATTATTTCCAGGACCAGCAAGAACCAGAAAACTTCTACGATCGCCATAATAGCGCATCAATACATCAAAGAAATTCCGAACTGCATTCTCCATCAATACAATACCAGGGAATTCCAATTCTTCAATCTGAATATGATCTGCCAATCGAATCTGCTCCGTATTTGCTACTAACATACGCTATATTCAACTTATTAATACACACAAGTAAATAATTCCTCTACAATTCTGCCCCCTCCTGTACTTTCATAAACCATAGAGCCATTACGTAAGCCCACCACAGTCACGGTAGAATCACGTAATGGCTCCATATCATGGGTTGTGCACACTATTAAGGTGCCATTGTTCGCCAATTTTGATAAAATGGAATAAAGAGATTGTTTGCTTTTAGGATCTAAGGATTGAGCGGGTTCGTCCAATAACAGCACTTTTGTATCTTGGCATAAGGCCTGTGCAATGCATACTTTCTGAAGCTCGCCCCCTGATAATTCATTCAAATAACGTTGATGGAAACAATAGACTCCCATCGTCTCAAGCGATCCTTTTGCATATTCAATATCTTCCTTTTGATATGTTCCCATCCATGATAGATAAGGGAACCTTCCCAACAACACAAAATCGAGCACCCGTAACGGCAATGAAAGAGAGAAATGCTGAGGTACAACTGCCACATTTCGCGCCAACTCTTTAGGAGAATAAGCCTCTAGCTTTTTCTTTCCCAAGTAAATATGTCCCGAATAAGGCAGTGCTCGAACCAAGCATTTCAGCAAGCTTGTCTTCCCACTCCCGTTTGCTCCTACCAGATACGTAAGTCGTGCCTTAAGCTCAAGCGACAACGAACGTAGTACACGTATTCCTCCCCGCTCCAAACAAAGCGAATCCAGTCGATAAGATAATTGACCTTCTGCCAAAGGCTAGTATTCATCCTCATTGAAGAGAAAATCATCCTTTGTTGGATAATCAGGCCAAATCTCCTCGATATTCTCAAAAGGATAGTTCTCTGGCAACTCCCGAAGGTTTTCTACTAGTTCCAATGGCGCACCCGTTCGAGTCGCATAATCAATCAGCTCATCTCTTGTCGCTGGCCAAGGGGCATCCTCCAAATAGATAGCTAACTCTAATGTCCAATACATAAAATCACCACTTAAAATTAAACAATAAATAAAATAATAATTATTCCTAAAATCTTATAGATTTACGCCTACTTTGAAATCGCGCATACATAATATTTTTTTCTTTCTTTAGCAAGAAAAAATCTACTTTTAATATGTTTTCTGCACTAGGTAAGCAATGCTTGTGTAAGCAAACTTCTGATAACCATCAGACGGATTTATAAAATGACCAGTTGCTTACGACGCACAATTTTTTAATCGAATTTATTATGCAAAAGTTTACGCTGTGGCTAATCATCTCACTTGCCACAATTCCGACCTTATTTGCTCAGCACACAATTCCATATCCTCCAGAAGGTAGAGTGGGTGTAAATCCACTCATGGCACCTTTCTTTCATGGAGTCGCCTCTGGAGATCCCCTAGAAACACAAGTTATTATATGGACAAGAGTGACTCCAGATAGTTCCACTACAGGAATCGTTGAGGTAGATTGGGAGATTGCGACAGATACCCTATTCACCCAAATTGTAAACTCAGGTACTTTTCAGACCGACCAAAGCCGAGACTATACTGTCAAGGTAGATGTCACAGATTTGGATCCTAATACCTATTATTATTATCGATTCAATGCCTTAGATTCTTATTCTATCATTGGGCGAACGAAAACGGTTCCGAGTACACAAATTGACACCCTTAGATTCGCCATTGTATCCTGTTCAAATCTTCCCGTTGGTTATTTCCACGCGTATCATGCAATCGGCAAGAGAAATGACATTGATGCAGTCATTCACCTAGGAGATTATATCTATGAAAATGGGAGTACTGGATTTATCCCTGAAAGAAGCGCAAAACCTCCTCATGAAATTCTGAACCTTACAGACTATCGTATGCGCCATGCCCAATATAAGCTTGATCCAGCCCTCCAGTATGCCCACCAACAATATCCTTGGATGACTGTATGGGACGACCATGAAACAGCCAATAATGCCTGGAAAGATGGTGCCCAAAACCATGACCCTGGCTCAGAAGGGCTTTGGGACGACCGAAAGGCGGCTGGGGTACAGGCCTATTACGAGTGGATGCCTATCAGACGTCCAGATCCAAGTAATGACCAACGCATTTACCGAAACATTCGATATGGGGACCTAGCCGAAATTATGTTGCTTGATACCCGACTGGAAGGCCGTGATGAGCAAGATATAAATGCCGCTGATGATACGACACGCACCCTCCTCGGAGCCGACCAACGAGATTGGCTACTTGACAAGCTCTCCAATTCTTCTTCTCAATGGAAGGTGCTTGCACAACAAGTAATGGTTGCCCAATTGCTTGCATTTGGGACACCTGTCAATGCTGACCAATGGGATGGATACAAAGCAGAACGAGACCGTGTCATGAATCATATACTTGAAGATACAGTTGAAGGAGTAGTTGTAGTTACGGGAGATATTCACACCTCTTGGGCAAATGACATTCCGCTAGATCCTGCCACCTATGATGCGGCAACAGGAGATGGTTCGGTTATGGTCGAATTCGTCGCAACGAGTGTTACCTCTACGAGTTCTCCCATTCCTATCGCTCCTACCCTCATCCAAAACTTCAACCCGCATATCAAGTATATTGACCTTACCCAAAAGGGCTATGTCGTTCTTGACCTCAATGCGGAAAGAGCACAAGGAGATTGGTACTATGTAACGGATGTGACCAACCCACAATATACGGAAGAATTCGCAGCGGGATATTTGACCTTAGAGGGGACAAACACCCTTGTACAAGCTACAGAAGCTTCTGTTTCTCCTTCCATTGTCCACCAACCACAGGCTCCTCTTGCCCCTGTATATATTACCAGTATCGAAGAGGAAATCCCTCAAACCATCATCCTCAATAGTCACCCCAATCCATTTACCCATTCATTCGTCCTCGAATACTTTACCTATAAGACCTCCAAAAACCAATTGGTTATCACGGATGTAAAAGGTCAAACCATGAAGTCCATGAACCTTGGATTGCAGACTGCTGGTTTGCAGATTGTTCCCGTTTCCTGTGCGGATTTAACGCCTGGGTATTACTTCGTTACGATTAAAACTGACGACCAAATCCAAACCCGAAAGATGGTCAAGATTCAATAGGGAATAACATATACCTCTTAAAATGGATCGCCTAAAAGCCTCATGTGTATACATGGGGCTTTTGTTTGTTCAGAAAAGAATCTTCTGACATCAAATAGATTAATTTATTACCTTTAGAGAGAATATAAACATCATGCTATACCCTACACAGATTCATACCCAATAGCATGTCTACTAAATAGTATTTCAATCGAACTATGTTTGATTTGATTAGAATATTAACTTGGTTAAACTCATGTACTATACCACAATGAAACGATTTTATCTATTTGGACTTATTGTATGGCTATTCGCCTATGCCCCTGCTTGTGAAACCGTGACGCAAGAACAGTCACAAGTATTGACTGAAAAACAAAAGAAGGCACGAGTAGCCCTTAAGAAATCAAATGAGGCGAAAAGCTTAAAAGAGCGACTTATGTGGCTTGATGACGCAATTGACCTAGACTCAAGTCTCGCAGAAGCCTATTACTTAAGAGGCTGGGTATTTATGCACCAAAAAGAATATGAAGATGCACAAGAAGACTTGAAGCAAGCACTTGCGTTACATCCTGAGCATCTGTATGCCTACACTTGGTTGGGAAGGACCTATACCTATACAGGCCAATACGACAAAGCGATTGCATGTATTGATAGTGTCATCCAACAAGATTCTACCTATATAGAGGCTTATGTATTCAAAGTAGAAGCCCAATACTATAAAATCCTCTTTCAAGATATAGCCCTAGATACGATGACGAACTTCGCAGGAATAGAGAAATATTATCCGCCAGCTAATATCCGTAATTACCTTTATGGAATATGTGATGCTTCTGAAGGTCAATCTTTATCTTCTGCTCTTTCATATGCCCGAAAGCTCGATTCTTCCTATCCCTACACCTATCGTTTATTGGCACTTCTCTATAAACATTGCCAAAAGTATGAGGAAGAAATAAAAGTCTATGAAGACATACTTGGAATCGACTCTACCCTAATATGGCCTTATGAAGGCAGAGCTTATGTATATAGTATGACCAACGAATACGAAAAAGCAGTCGCAGATTATAGTAAGGTTATTGAAGGAAACCCGAATCATCCTGATGCTTATATAAGCCGAGCCAATATTTATATGTCACATCTTGACAAATTGCCTGAAGCACTCCGTGATTATAAACGAGCCTTGACCTGCTTTCCTTTACTGGATACCGATCGAAGGCTTGTAAGGCATAATATAGATTTCCTCAAACGACGGTTGAAGTATAGTAAGTAATAAAGGTTAGTTTAGCAGTGAATAGCACTTCTCGCATGACGTTGGCTCATAAACGAGGAAAACCTATTCATAAGGTATAACATTTCTCCTATCTTTTTATATCTTTGTCTACAAAATATGTCCTAATATGAATACCCTCTCTCCTTGGTTTGCGCTTGCTATCCCCCATGATGATATTAGCCAACCGTATCTTGATGAGTCCCTATTTGCTGCGAACTTACAACAGGTAGCCATGGGCACAGCACCCGAGACCTACCTTGATAAGGAAACCTTTTTTCAAAAAACACATTTCACCCAAGGGATAAAAAGCATAGCCAAACGGGTTATAAAAGGCCTTAGCGGGCATACCCAAGAGGCAGAAAATCGAGTAATTTCCCTACAAACCAGTTTTGGAGGCGGAAAAACACATGCTCTTATTTCCCTATATTATCTTGCCCAATTGGGTAAGGAGGCCAAAGAGTATCCTTCCTTAAAAGCGCTCCTCAAATATACAGGCAAACCCAGTTTTAAACGCGCCCAAACTGCAGTCTTTACCAATACGAGCAATGACCCCACCCAAGGCCGTCGCCTCACAGATCCAGAAACAGGCCAAAAAGTGCATTTACGAACCCTTTGGGGAGAAATTGCCTATCAGCTAGGAGGGATGTCGGCCTATGAAATTATTAAGCAGAATGACCGAAACCGAACGGCTCCTAAAGGTCTGTTCCACAAGGTATTGGAACAAACAAGCCCTGCCCTTATTCTGATTGACGAATTGGCAGATTATTCGATTGCGGCAGCGGGTGTAGAAGTAGGAGCCTCTACCCTAGCCGACCAAACAATCTCCTTTGTACAAGAACTTACAGAGGCCATTGCGGCTAACCCTACATGTGTATTGGTGACGACCCTACCTGCCTCCAAAATAGAAGTCGCCAATTCGAGCAAAGGGGTAGAAATCTTCCTTAATCTGGAGAAAAGGCTCGGGCGGCTTGCCAAGGATACTAAGCCTGTCAATGACCAAGAGATTTACCAGGTCATTCGGCGAAGGCTCTTTAAGAAGGTTCCTTCTGAATCACAGATTAGGCATATTATCTCCCAATATATCCAGCTCTATGAGAGACATGAAACCGAGATTCCTAAGCAGGCACTTACCCCAGCCTATCGAGAAAAGATGATCCATGCCTATCCTTTTCATCCTGAACTCATAGACATTTTTAAGGATCGATGGGCGAGCAATCATAACTTTCAACGGACAAGGGGGATTCTTAGAATATTAGCCTATCTTATTAAGGATCTTTGGAATAGACAAAACTCCCTCCGCGGAAGCCATTACCTAATTCATACTTCTGATATAGAATTGAACAATCTCGAAATCATCACCACCGAGATTTCTAAACTATTTGGGCATGGCTATGATGCAGTTGCATCGGCAGACTTGAAGGGCAAGACCGCGAACGCCCCTTTTATTGACCAACACAAACCCGAATATGGCAAACATAAGCTTGCTCAAGGCATTGCTTCTACCATTTTTATGGCCAGTTTCGGCCCTACAGGAAACAATAAAGGCATTAGCATACAAGACCTAAAGTTGGCACTGCTGAAGCCCAAATCTTTTAATCATAATAGCATCAATGGGGCAATTGATGCACTTGAAGCAAGGGCTCATTACCTACATCATAGCTCTCTCGCCTCCACAGGCAAACGTTATTGGTTTCATACAAAGCCCAATATCAATATCCTCATTAATCAGTACAAAGGCCATATTGGTAAGGAGGAAATTCTGTTCTACACATTAGAACAATTTAAGAAAATTCATTCGAAGCATTTCCAGATCATCATTGACCCACAGCTCAGGCTGGCAGAAAAACGCATTCTGACTGATATAGATGTTTCGACCAAGATACCGACCTTAAAGCGACTGAGCCTGATTGTCCTATCCCCCGAAAGAACCGAAAGGCTTAATCAAGGGGAGGGCAAACAAAACAAGGAACTCAACGCATATATCGAGCATATTGCCACAAAAAGGGGCGGATCAAACCGTATATTTAGAAACACTTTCTTGTTTTTATGCGCTTCCCAAGCAGGCTACAATCAATTAATAGATCCTATCTCAACCTTGCTTGCTTGTCATAGGGTCAAGGAAGAGTATAAGGATCAAATTGATGCCCAGACCCTCAATAAGAAAATTGCAGAACTTGAGTCGCTTATCAAGACAAAAATCGTATCGGCTTATGCCTTTGTGAAGAAGGTCAAAAGAGAACAGATTGAGCAGATACAGATCAATTCTTTTAATGACTCTTTAGCAGAACAAATTGATACAGGAGTTTACGATCTACTGATAGAAGAAGATTGGTTGTTGGAACGAATCGGAATACGTACCCTCAATGGACTCAAGTTATTTCCTACAGCTACCCAAGGCATCGCCATTACCAAAATATATGAATCTTTCTTACGGTACAATAATTTCCCGATGATTACGGGCCCAGAGGCCATTAAAGTAAGCCTTCAGAAGTATTATGAGCAGAAGAAGTTTGCCATTGGAATGGGTACTGAAGGCAATTATACGGTTACCTATTTCTACCCAGATCCTATGCCCACTCTTGATCTTAGGGACGAAGATATCTACCTGATTTCGCCTTCCGCCCTAGAAACGCCCAAAGAGGAAGCGCCCCCTATTCATAAAGAAGAACTCCCTTACGTGCCTCCTCCTATCACCCAAAATCCCATTCAGGAACCAAAGGCTCCTCCACTTACGCCCCCAACCCCCATTCAGATACAAGAGATTGTAATTTCTGGGAGCCCTAGTGTAGATCACTTTTATGAGTTCCTACGAACGTTTATACGTCCTCTTAAAAATAACGAAATCAAACTGGAAGTGAGAATCTCAGCTAAGTCTACGGAGGCCTCTCCTCTGAAAGAAGAGACCGATCCTTATGAGGCAGTTAAGAAAGCGGCTGAAATCATGGGACTCAATTTCTATAAACACTAAGGGCATATAGAGGAAGTGTATACTTTTCTAGACGGATTTATACATATCCGCCCGTGATGTTGACATAATCCACGCGTCTGGTCACTACATCACAGGCGGATATGTATAAATCCACGCGTCTGGCGACGAATACGTTAGCGGATATGGCATGAGTCGTGACGGATATCCACAACGCCGCCAACGTATTCGGCTTCAGACGCGCGTCTGGTGACGAATACGTTAACGGATATGACATAATCCACGCGTCTGAAGCCAAATACACCTGTGATGTTGACCTATCCTCTGGACACTCCCCCCATATCCGCCTGTGATGTTGACATAATCCATGCGTCTTGCCACTACATCACGGGCGGATATGTATAAATCCACGCGTCTGGCGACGAATACGTTAGCGGATATGACATAATCCACGCGTCTGAAGCCATATCCGCCTGTGATGTTGACCTATCCTCTAGACACTCCCCCAAAATATGCCAACGAAGAGGGCATCAGCCTAGAAATCCAAGGTAGATTGCGCTCCTTGTTTCTCTTGGGCAGGCAGCGTTGAGGCTTGAATATCTTTGATGAGGGAATCTTTATTGGAAAGGAGGCTCATAAGTCGTTTATGGTCTTCTGTAGAAGCGGGCAAAATACCTTGTAGCGCGACCAGCACCCGCCAAAAAATCGCCTTTTCTGATTGGGCAATGGGCGCCAAATAGGCAATCAATTCCTTCCGCCCTCCCTGAGAAAGCTTCATGGCTTGATGTATTGCATTGATGAGGTTATTTGCCCTGGCGAACTGCTTGGGGTCTCTCTTCTTAAAGGAAACAAGTTGGACGTCTTTTTTTGATTCTACCAAGATCCCTTGGTCTTTCAGGATCTTTAGGTCAATATTGAGTCCAATCTGGGTGACTTTACGGGCGGTATCGTGAGGTGTTTTCCCGAAGCCAAACAACTCCAACCAACCCAAATAAAAACGGGTAGTGTCATCGGTCTTAATATTATGTACAATGGCATTAAAGGCCATCTCTTGGGCAAGTTCCAATAGCTCTGCAACCGATACTTCATCTCCATTGGCCTTCTCCACCGATTTATACTGCCCAAACTCACTTACCGCCTGCCCAAAACAAGCCGTCAATAAATCTGCTCCTCTAAAACCATAGCCATATAATTCTTCTACTTTTGCCTTGATGGTCTTTTTAATCTTCTTCTTGATCGTTTTGTAGTCTCCATATCCCTCTTTCGTAGCTGGGCGACAAGCAATGGTAACAGAGGAAGCCAATGCAGCTCCTGCTAAACTAAGCGTGCGGCTACTCCTCTCTGTATCCATGGCCCAACTCCCTGTAATATTCATCTCTGAACCTAGAATAGAATTACAAAGGGTCGTCCATGCTTCTGTACTTTGATGGGCAAACATAATGCTAACGACTCCCTTGGTCTGGTATTCAATAGATTGGAAAATCCGTTTCAGACTCTCTTCAAAATGCTGTTTGGCTTTCTTTTTATCATGCCCATGATGATGCGCCAAGGCTGTGCATTCGTCTGCCTTGGGAGTTTGGATGGTTAAGAAATTCAAGGGGTATACCTCTCCTAGGGTTCTTTTCAGCCATACATAAAAAAAGTCAGATAAATCAGCATAGGCAATGGCATCATAATAAGGAGGATCTGTAACTACCGCATCTAGCTCTTTCTTTCCAAATTGTCCTTTTTCGCCAGAAGCCGCTTTTACACAATTGATGTGGTTAAATGAAGAGGACTCTTCTTGTATATAACGAACTATCCAATCTAATTGATTATCTACACTTCCTGTTTTTCCACAAAAAGGGTTGCTCTCTGGGTAATCAAAAATCATTGCAATTGCCTGGCGAGAGAAAGGATGAGCTAAATTCTCCCTAGCATTATTCCACCTACTGAAACTTGTATTTACAATCGCAATCCGATCAATCAAAATAGCCAAGTAAGTCACTACTGCTTTATAGTACTCACTTAATTTACCATGTTCATCGCTCAGTTCCTTTCTTATTTCATGTAATTGATTGACAAAGGTTTGGAGAGTTAGGAGTTGTCTGGGAGTGAACATTTCTCTCCATGCAGTCATTCCCCATTTAGGTAACTTAAGATCTCGATAGTTGCCATTGTCCATACTTTCATTAAATACAAACAACCCTTCAGTTTGAATCTTAGCTAGGATATCTACTTCTTTTGAAGAAGGTAGGCGATATAACTTCGTATTGAATCCTTCGGTTATGGTAGCAATTAACTGTTGGCCTGTGACTTTCTTCTTGAATTGATTCTTTAAGTTTTTTACATCCGTTATATTCTTACAGCAAGGGCAAGTCAAATTTGCTCTATGCATCCATCCCTCTTCCTTACATACTCCCTTTTCAATCGAAAACGAGATCTTTGTTCCTTCGATTTTTGGTTGGAGGTAGACCTTCTTTCTAGGAGTATTGGCTAGATAAAATTGGCGAAGCAAAGGCACTTCTGCGCCACAGGTAGGGTTTGAACAAGTAGCCGTTCTTGCCCAATAATAGGCGATAGGCTTATTGCCTTTAGTATCTGTGGGGTATAGATGGCCTACCTTCTCTTCTACCTTTTGTAAGAGCTTCTTGGCATAGAACTCCACATCAAAGGCTAGACGATTGGCTATTTTTATCTCTTGCCCCAATAGGCTCTTGCCCTTCTGTTGTTTTACAAACGCCTCTTTGCCATATTGTGCTATGAAGGAATTGGCCGAAAACGTAATGGACTTACCATATTTCTGTGGAAATTCTAAGCTTCCCTTCTGTATGATATGTGCCACTGGGTTGATATCATTCCCATAAGCTCGACAGCCCAGACGGGCAGCCTCCAATGGAATCGCGCCTCCCCCTGCAAAAGGATCAAATACCTTGGGCATCTTAGCCAGAAAAGCCGCTATAGCTTCCGCCAATTGGGCTTCCTTTGCCTTATTTTCAGGAGAAGGAATATGTCTATCAACGGTATGGTAGAGGGTTCTTTCTGCCACTTTAATGGCCTCATAATGTTGGGTAAAATCTTTGAGAAGGGCATCAAGGCTTATATGCCCCGTCGCATTATGCGCAACCCAAATGAGCTTTCTTGCAATGGTTAGGACTTCTTCATTGTTTCTGTTCTCCCATTTAATCAGCGAAAAGGAATTCAGTTTCTTTTTAGAAGGGGTATTTTTTCCTTGAGCTTCATTCTTTTGGAAGTCCTTGGAGAATTGCCCAATAAAGGCTAAGAGTTTGTTTTTATGGGTCTCTTTAGGAGCTTTGGTCTCTTGGGTATAAGGAGGATTGGCGCGGAGTTCGTAGTGAGAATCCGTAATGAGCAGGTCAATGGCCTCGATAAACGCCTGTGGGCAATGTTCATCCTTTGGATCAGGTACGAGGCTAGCGAATACCACGGCTCGACAAACAGGGAGGGGTCTTCTCGCCCACCATAAATGGAGGGTCGATATATGCCCATGCCGAATGGACTTATCTCGTACGCTTTCGGCAGAAATGGCTTTGATAGGGAGGGCTACTTCTATGAGTTTTTTCGGCTGATTCATGCAGGCTCAGTCAGGAATTGAAAAATGGATGTGAAGATAATAAAAAAGTGGAGGTTTAGGAATCTCTATGCTTCTGCCAATCGGCATATTTGCATAGATACTGAATGTCTTTGGAAATCTGTTTTCCTTCAAGGGTGTTAGCGGGGTTCTGAATACGGTATAAGGTTGGGGTTTGTTTGCAGTTTTCGACTATATACAGCCAAGCCTTATCTTCTAATTGTGCCAATCGTAGCCATTCATTTTTAGAGAGCATAACATCTTGTTTGGCTTGCGCTCGTCCTTTCACCTCAATATATCGTTTTCGCCCCATACCGTCTTCACTCCGAATGTCATATCCTAGGTTCTTCGCCGATACATCTTCAGGAATCCTGCCTTTTTTCCGTTCATAGGCCATAACCGTCTCCATCGCAATACGCTCTACTTCTGTATCCCTCCGCATTCCAAAATGTCGTTCATACTGAATATCAGACAAAGGAATGACATAGGCTCCTCCTAAGATTTCAGGTAATTTGGGTTGGAACATCATACGATCTTCTAGTTGCTTTTGCCGCTCTATTCGACGTTCCTTCAAGAAAGTAAGTCTTTTCTCTTTGCGTATCAGCTTCTGTTTATCACTATTAGAGAGAGCCTTGGTAAATTCTTTTTTTTCAATTGTCAAAATTTCTTCTTGAATATCCCAAATGACTTCTTCAAAAGCCTGCTTAAGGTAATCCATCCTTTGCTGAATATCTGCTTTTAAACGGGGTACAACCTCTTCTTCTTGCTCTTCCAAAATATGCTCATCTGCCCATTCAATAATCTTCTCTTTTTCTTTGGGAGACAATGCTTCTGGAACGATATTCAATTTCTGGGGTTCCCCAAAGTCCAATAGCTTATCAAGCTTGGTAACGATTATTTGTCCCTCGTCTTGTGCGTCTTGACAAATAAGCGATAGTTTTTCATCCGCAATCTTATCTGAGTGATCAAAGATGATTTGGGTTTTGGCAAGGAATGCGTAAAAGGGACGGGTATCCTCGGGCGAAACCAATACGCATCCCCTAAACATATCTTCTTGACAATGCCTTTGGACTTCTTTCAATAGGGTATCGAATAGATAGTTTCCAGGACTTGCGTAGAGAATCTTGCCCGACTTGGGAGCCCGTTTAAGGTCCAAGAAGATCTTTTTATCAAAGCAACAACTCGTATTTTCCCAATCAAATCGTATTCTATAGTCTTTATCAATACTCGTTAAAATTTCTTTTGGGCACTGTTTAATCTTGAATACGGACTCTTGAATTTCTTCCAACTCGCCTCCCAATAAAGTAAAAGCCGCATGAAAGAATTCTTTTATATAATAAGGCTGCAACCTGCGTTCATCCGAATTGTTTTTCAATTCCTCTGCATGTTGATAGTCAATTTCGGAAGTCCCTAATGAGCTTTCGTGTTTTTCTATGGCCTCTTTGAATTCGGCCGTTGTCTCTTCATAATCTTCGTTTAGCCAAGCATTGAATTCATTTCCTCTTCGCTCATGGTTAAAGATGGCATTGGTAATGTCATCTAAACCGATATTATGAACGACATCCGAAATGACGTCATAGACTTTATCATCTCCCAACTGCTCACGGGCTTTTTCAAGTTTGGCAAGTAGTTTCTCTAAGACTTTTCCTTCTCGGGTTCCTTCTGCCACAAGGTTACAAACCAATACATCCTCTTTTTGTCCGTACCGATGTATCCGCCCCATTCTTTGCTCCAAGCGGTTAGGGTTCCACGGAATATCCCAATTGATTAATAAGCGACAAAACTGGAGGTTGATTCCTTCTGCCGCCGCATCTGTCGCAATCAAAATTTGGGCATCATTCGCAAACTCACGCTGAGCGGTCCGTCTTTCATCCACAGATTTCCCCCCATGTATGTTCACGACTTTGTACCCTCCCGATTCTGTAAGCCTTTTCTCTAGATAATCCAAGGTGTCTTTGTGCTCAGTGAAGATGACCAGTTTTTCATCTTTCCGCAAGACCGAAGAATCATTCAGCAGCTCTTCAAGACTCTCTAATTTTCGCTCTTTAGCCTGCGATTGAAAGAGGTTGTTTGAGAGGGTATATAGCTCATGTAGTTGTTGGGTCTCTGCCTCTAATTGCTTCACGTCTTTCGCTGTAGTAAATAGCTTGAAACGTTTGGGATCAGCCATGATTTTTTCAAGCTTTTGCTTTTCCTCATCCGTCAATTCGTCATAGCTTTCAAGGTTCTTGACCTCCAATTCACGCAAGCGATCCTTCTCCTTCAAAATGGAAATGTTTTTTTGAACCATATTCAAGACATCCGATAATGCATCATATCGCTTCTTTAGGGTTTTGTTAATGGCAAAGATAGAGCTTACTAGCCTCCGTTGCATAACCATTAAGGCGAGGGTTACATGGGTATTTTTGTCTTTCTTAGCTTCTGTTTTCTTCGAGGACAGGTAGGCCGTAACCTTGTCATAAAGAATCTTTTCTTCTTGGGTAAGCTTATATTTGACGGTTCTAGTGGATCGCTTCTTAAAGAGAGGCTTCTTATCCCAACTTTTCATATCCTCCTTTAATCGCCTGATAAAGAACTTATTATATCCATTCTTCTGAATATCTTTAATCCGCGTCGTCACCAGGTCATCAGAGGCAAAGACATCTTGATCCAATAATTGTAGTAAATACTTAAAGGTATCTTCTCTTCCTCTATGGGGGGTCGCAGTCAGCAAAAGTCGATGTTCGCATTGGTCAATAATTTCCTTCACAGCTCGATACCTTTTCGAAACCTTCTTTTTCCTTCCTAATTCATAAGCAGAAAGCTTATGGGCTTCATCCACAATAAGTAAATCCCAAGCAGTGTCTTTTAATACCTTGTTCACATCGTCATTCCGAATAAAGTCCATAGAAGTAACGATCAAGTTCTTGCTAGTAAAGATATTCGGTTCAGACCGAAAGGCGTTTCGGTCTACGAGGGTAAAGTGTAGGTTAAATTTCAGGCTCAATTCGTCCTCTTGCCATTGCTTTGTTAAGCCTCCAGGGGTAATAATCAATACCCGCTTCACAATTTCTCGAATCAATAGCTCTTTCAAGAGTAAGCCCGCCATAATGGTTTTACCTGCCCCCGTATCATCGGCCAACAAAAATCGAATTTGTGGCAAGGGTAACAACGCTTTATATACTGCCTCAACCTGATGAGGCAATGGATCAACGATGCTACAGTTTACTGCAAATAGGGGGTCATACTGAAAGGCATTTCGTATCCTCTCTGCTTCTGCATATAGCTTAAATTTGTAGGCATCTCCCGTAAAAAAGAATTGCTTAGCATTGGCCACCACTTCCCAGCCCTCCATGTCTTCAGGGCTTAGCCTTCTATTATCTAGTTGTTTGGTTCGAATATTCTCGTAACAAATAGAAATACGATGTCTTCGCTTTTTCACTTCTGTGACCCGTACCAGTTCATCAGGCCGTACGCCCTTTATAATATCATCTTCACGAATGTGCATTATTTCTTGTTGGGTTTTCTTGCCTATAAAGTTATGAAAAGTATATGAGGTTTTGGTAGGTTTTCCCCTCCAAACACAAAATATACATTCCAATATCCCAACAATCAGCCCCCTATAAAAAAAGATAAAGCCAGACTTTCCCGAGTCTGGCTTTCTATAAATTGGGGAACAGCGAATTTAGAATATTGTCTAGGCGAGTCATTGCTCCCTAGCAATATGACACAATTAATCAAAAATAACCACACATGTATATGAACGAAATACCACTATTCTATAATTAATGTTTCTTTTACAATGTCTTCTTCAGTTGCCATAGTAACAAAGTATACCCCAGGCTCGAAATCTTCTGTTTCGATGTTTAATGCTACTTTTCCTTCAGGATAGTAAGAGCTTGTTTCCAGCACTTTGCTACCCAAAGCATTCACAAATGACGTTTTCACTTCTGTCGGTTCATCCATATCAAACCCAATGCTCAAAGGCTCTCCCACATTCACCGACTCCATCGACCAATCTACCGATACTGAAACGCCTGTACCCAGCGAATTCTCAAAGGACGTTTGGCCATATACGCCAATATTCCATAAAAGCAAACCTGCAATTAGATATACATATTTTGTTTTCATGACAATTCCTTTTTCTCTTTCTGTTCATTACAAAATTGGTCTGATTATCAAAAATGTCCAAACAAAAATAAAACAGAAACTAACAGTCAAGCTCTTCCTTTTTCTCAATTTTGATTCCATAATCTTACACCTTTTAAAGGAGAACATAGGAAACAGAATCTAACACCATTCTAACATATCAAGGAAATAAAACAATAGTGAAATCCATATATCATTTGAATATCAACACTTTACATTCATATAACAAGAATCCTATATACCTCAAAAGCATTGGGCTTTTTCCCTCAAAAGAGAAAAAGCCCAACATTCAAATACTTACACATTACGTAATTTTATAGCTTTAAATATCTCAAGAACTCCTCACGAACTGACTCTTCTCTAAATTTTCCTGAATATTCTACCGTTACAGTTTTGCTATTAACATCTTGAACCCCTCTCGAAGAAACACATAAGTGAGAAGCATCTACCAATACGGCTACATGCTCAGTCTGTAATACGCGCTTCAGTTCTATTGCAATCTGACGAGTCATTCTTTCTTGTACTTGAGGCCGACGAGCATAGTATTGCACAATCCGATTGAGCTTGGACAATCCGATAATCTTACCCTCTGATATATATGCCACATGGGCCCGCCCAATAATTGGCACAAAATGATGCTCGCAACAGGAATAAAAGGTAATGTCCTTTTCCACCAGCATCTCATTGTACTGATACTTATTGTCAAATAAAGTTACAGAAGGTTTATTTGCAGGATTCAACCCTCCAAACCATTCCTTTACATACATTTTGGCTACACGTTTGGGGGTTCCTTTTAGGCTATCATCCGTGAGGTCTAGGCCCAATATATTCATGATTTCCGTAAAATGAGCAGAAATCTTTTCAATCTTCTCAGAATCATCTAGTTCAAAGGCGTCTTCTCGTATAGGGGTATCTACCGAGGTTCCAATATGGGCATCTCCCAAATCATCATGACAACCACAATAGCCATTTTTCAAATGCCCATTATTATTGTCCTTCATATTCGACAAAGTTTCGTTCGGTTTCATAAAGTCTAATGGTTAAGGTAAGCCGTGAGTCTAAATATTTTCTCAATATCCTCCAGATAACAATTGCTATATTCTCTGCCGTAGGATTTAATTCTCGAAACTCTTCCGTGTCTAGGTTGAGATTTTTATGGTCAAACCGCTCTAAGACATGCGTCCGAATCAAATCCTTCAAAATCTTCATATCTATCACATAACCCGTCTCAGGATCAACCTCACCTACTACTTTTACCTCTAGGTTGTAATTATGTCCATGATAATTGGGGTTATTGCATTTGCCAAATACTGCACGGTTTCGCGCATCATCCCAATGGGGATTGTGAAGCCGATGAGCCGCATTGAAATGCTCCTTTCTGAAAACAGCTACTTTCATGAGTGTAGAACAATAAGAGCTATATTTTTGTTACATATTTAATCGAATACTCTAAACAAAACATTTTCCTTGTATGACAAACTTCAAATCATTGACAAAAAAACTCAGCTCATCATTCAACACAACATCATTCGAAGCAATTGTCATAGGAAGCGGAATGGCAGGAATAACAGCAGCCTCTCTACTGGCCAAAGCAGGACTTAAGGTCGCTATACTCGAACAAAATTGGCTACCAGGAGGGTGTTCTAGCGCGTACCCCCGAAAAGGATATGTATTCGAAAGTGGTGCTACTACCCTCGTTGGACTCGATTCAGGAATGCCTCTTCACTACCTCCTCCAAGAAATAGGCATCTCTATAAATGCCATCAAACTGAATCCTCCCATGAAGGTGTATCTTCCTTCAGGAAATACGGTTACCCGATTTCAAGACCTCAATCAATGGATTGCAGAAGCCCAGACTGCCTTTGGCATGCCAAACCAAAGAGAATTCTGGGAAAAATGCTACCAAATCAGTCAATTCGTCTGGCAAACATCCCTCAAACAAAGAACGTTTCCTCCCTCCTCTTTCTCCGATATCAAGCATGCAATCACAAACCTAACACCTGCACAACTTAGGTTTGCACCCTATGCATTTCAATCTATGGATTCTTTAGTTAAGAAATATAAGTTAAACAAAAATAAAGAATTCGTAGCATTTCTTAATGAACAATTGCTTATTACTGCACAAAACTACTTAAATGAGGTAAATGTTTTGTTCGGGGCAACTGCTCTATGCTACACCCATTACAATAATTATTATGTACATGGAGGACTAATCAACCTTATCAATCCTTTCCTCGAATTCCTTAAGCAGCACAATGCCCAAATACACCTTAGAACAGAAGTGACGGCGGTATCTCGAGAATCCGAACACTATCTCGTACAAACAAATAAAGGAACCCTAAAAACGAAATACCTCATTTCATCCATCCCTATCAACAATACCCTCACCCTATTCGATTCGCCTGTCCTCAAACAAAAGTACAAAAGTAGCCTTCTAGAATCCCCCCAATTAAATAGTGCATTCTCCCTTGGCTTTGTTGCCCAAAAAAGAAAAAAGTTCGAAAGCCTCCACCATCAGATTCACCTTCCTAAACCGCTCCCTACTATCCATTCACCTAGTATCTTCCTAAGTGTATCCCACCCAGAAGACAGCTTACGATGCCCTTCAGATTGTTTCGTGGGTTCTATCTCAACTCATGTACATGATCCTCAACATACCTTTATCAACGATAAAGAGGTCATCGAAAAGGCTATATTCAGTGAACTCGAAAGGAAAGGGCTCCTCAAACAAGAAGATATTATCTTTCATCATTCCTCTACTCCAAAATCGTGGAAGAAATGGACAGGCAGAGCATGGGGCTTCGTCGGAGGATATCCCCAATTCATGAAAACCAAACCTTGGCAAATGATTGATGCGCGCCTCGACCATAAAAGGGCATATGTATGTGGAGATAGTACCTATCCAGGCCAAGGAATCCCAGGGGCATGCCTCAGTGGCATTATTGCATTCCAAAAACTCAAAAACGATTGGCTATAAAACAGGAATGGCTTCGCACATAATTGTACAAAGCCATTCTTGCTCTCAATTGTATATTCAAAACTATGGTAATCCAGGAAAGGATTCGACCACTTGGACTTCAATGTCTGGAAAGGATTCCACTATTTGTACTTCCAAATCAGGGAAGGACTCTACGATTTGCCATTCCCCACAATCATCAGGAAATGAACTAACGAATTTCACTTTCAGATCAGGGAAAGATTCTACATACTTGATTTTGATATCTGGGAAGCTCGTCACAAATTTGATTTTCCCATATAGCTTCATCCCTTCATATGTACAATCTTCTTGAATCTCCACACATGAGTCTACCATCTCAGGCGAATAGGTTGCAGAGACAAAGAATAAGCTGATAAAACACAGTAATAGCCAACGCATAGTTAATAAGTCATAAATTTAGGCATGGTCAAATAAGTCGCAATATTCATGGCCAAACGATCATATCCAGCACGTGTAAAGTGTACATGATCGGCCAGTAGGTTCCAATGTACATACCGAATCCCTTCGTTGATAATATATACATTCGGATCTTTGCTCTCCACTATACTCTGTTGTAAGCGCAACTGAATAAGTTTCTTGTCGATTGTCTGATTCGTAAACATAGTTGAACGAACCACTATAAAAGGTAAGTCAGGTTGGTTAAAGTCATTACGATAACGAGCAATAATACCCTCTAGGTTCTTCCGATAGGAAATTGGCGTATCATTCACGCCGAAAAATCGAGCATCAGCTCCTCCTTGCGACCATACAACCCCTGATATTTTTGCTAATCCATGTGCTTTTAGGGCATTTCGTCCAGCAGTAACAGAAGCTCCATACAAATTCCCTGTTTCACTCCAATTTCCGCGATTGTGGTTATCCGACAAAGGGTTGATAGATGCTCCTCCCACTGCGGTATTCACCACAATGGGCTCCACTCCACCCGTCAAATGACGGTACCGATTCATAAAGGCTCCTCGTTTACCTAAATTCAATAATTCCGCATGAGACTGCCCCGCCAATATATATACATTCTTTCGCATAATGATTCAATGGTTAATCTACTCAAACAATAAGAAAACAAAATAATGCTAAAACATATGATGACGTTTAGGCAGCCAAAATACACCTGACTTCCACTCAATTTCTTCTATCCAACGGGTTTCAGGCATCCACTCATTCGCCTCTAGGACTTTATTCGTTGCAGATACGGATTGGGCATGTCGTGCAAGCCTCCACTCCCATGTACCTCCTACCCAATTCGTTACAAACCCAACCAAATCTCCCCCATTCAAACAAGGGATTTGCTGATTCTCGTAAAAGATTTCATTCTTCTGCCCTTTCAATTGTCTGCGCACAATCACATCCCCTCCTGGCAAAGCGGTCGGATAAAAGTGGGTATAGTTTGGTCCCTCTTTACGCTTCAGCAGTACATCAGGAAACCCAATCATCATACCCGAAGGGGTATCTACTGTCACTACATTTCCATGAATAGATGTATACGATCTTTCGGGTCCCATAGAAACCAACCCATTGTCTATTGACTGATGTGCATAGCGGTACATCACAGCACTGGCTTCTTTTGAAATATTACCCGCATTATCTTCTACTTTCAGGCAAACCATAAGGGCTCTAGACTTTGCTGGTCCTAACCAACCAAGGCTTGTTGAAAACGCACGCTTATCAAAATCAAAGGTTGAGTTATGGGTTAACCCACTTCCTGCTCCTCCTCTTGCGTTGCTCACATATTTCTGGAAGGTAGCTGAATAACGCATGGAGCCCCCTTGTTGTCCTGGTGCTTGATGCGAAGGGTTTACCCCTACTCCATTCTGAATTCCATAGGTAAATCGATACAAAGCAGCTCCCCTACGATAAGGATTCAATACATCAGTAGTTGCTGCTTCATAAATTTCAAAATGTAAGGTTGCATTTCGTAAGGCTGTACCATCTGGTCCGCTTGCTTGAATCTTTATCTCAACCTTCTCGCTTTGTTGGTTGAATCGAATGGTTACGCCTGCCTTTGGCAATAGAGAATGCCCCTCTGTACCTGAATCGACATTCGTATTTTCTCGCCCATATCCATCCACTACAGTATGTTGATGATGAACCGTATAGCTTCCCGACGTTCCGAATCCTAAATAAGGGCGTTCATAGCTACCGCTCACATTCACAATCCCTCCCCCATTCAACGCAAAGGAGATTCCTGCATCTAGTATCCCTTCTCCTTGCCCTAAAGTAAATCCTTCTCCATTGATCCAAAATACCCAACGATGGCGCAACGCTTTCCGAGGAACAAATGTCTCTGAAGCACTTCCGTCATATGAAATCCCGTTGATATCTTTGGTTATAGCCGTCCGAGCAATTGGCAAAGGCCGCGAACTCACGGCTCCTCCACCTGCAAGCTGACTAATCCAATTTGCCCCTGCCGACAAACTCAAAGCAGTTAGCAAACGCCCTGCTTCTGTACCTCCTTTGGCAGCATAAATATTCGGCAATAAAATTCGCTCTCGTCCACACTGCTCATTACATCCCACTACTTCCACTTGGTTGGAGCGTGAAAGTACTTGGGCTGAGACCGTCGTACGAAATAGCTTTTTTGTCTCTATTATATTACCCCCATTCTTGCGAATAATTGTCAAAAACCGCGCTGAGGGATACAGCTCATAAGTATCTGTTCCTGTCATATTCTTTACATTTGTCTAAGAGCCAAAAACTATACATTTTTTACAATACATCAAATCTTTCGAACAACAAAACAGAAGACGCACCCGAATCTCTACGAAACATCTTCTCTTTCCTAACAAATAAACACGATTTCGCTCCTAAACGTAGCCCCAACCTATTGATAAGCCTTCAAAAAAGCCCTCTCCTTCCCTCAACCAAATACTCCATTCATCCTCCCTAAGGAGGGCTTCGCTCAGTTGGGCTTCCTCCTACAATAAAATACCCCGTACTTACACTCAAATAAAATATCACCCACAATTTATTAAGTAATAAAATTATGTACAGAAACAGCATCTTAACCTTCACGCTAATTCTTACCTTCTCTATTTTCGCCCAAGCCAACATTATTTATGTAAATAATGCCCTCTCCACAGGTTCCAATAATGGTACTTCTTGGGGAAATGCCTACCACGATCTCCAAGCCGCGCTTACAGCAGCCAACAGTGGCGACGAAATAAAAATCGCATACGGAACCTATCATCCTCACCCAACGGATAGAAGTGTTTCTTTCGAGATTCCAAATGGGGTTAACCTCACTGGTTCCTATGTCATCTCCCCAAATGGGGCTTCTTATCAGCCATACCACTATCCAACTATCCTTAGTGGAAACATAAACAACGCAAATATCAATACGGATAATTCTTATTATGTAGTAAAGGCGGTAAATGCCACAAGTACCCTTAAAGGAATCCATATTGTTGAGGGATATGCAAGCAATTCTCCAAGCGGATTTTACAAAACAGGAGGAGGTTTATTCATCGATGGGAACTCTCACATATCTCTTAACTTATGCCGATTTGAGAAAAACCACGCCCAAAGCGGAGGAGCCATACATATAAGCGCTAATGCTCAACTCACAATAAATAACTCTACATTTTCACAGAATACAGCCGATGGTAGTGGTGGCGCGATTCACGATTTATCCAACAAGAATCTTCACATAGAAAAAGTAACCTTTATGAGCAATTCTGCATCTGGAGGAGCAGGAGGAGCAATCTCATTAGCCAATGCAATCCCTACCAACAAAAATATACAAATCATCAAATCGTCCTTCAAAGGGAATCAAGCTCCTGGTTCAGGTACAATAACACAAGGGGGGGCTATATTTGATGCTCATAAAGGCAATCTTCTTATCGAAAGCTGTTTATTCTCTGGTAATTTCTCTTCTACAAGAGGCGGTGCTTTATATTTCCTTGGCCAACCTGCCCAAATCATCAATTGTACATTCGCTATGAACAAAGCAACAAATGCAGGTTCAGCACTAGAAGTAGTATCGCCTGGTGCTATTGCTATCAAAAATTGCATTTTCTATCAGAATCAAGGCAATGGTAATCCTGTAACCGTTCAAGTAAATACCAAGATCCCAGTTAGTAATATCTCTCATTCCTATATACAAGATCCTTTCTATTCAAGCAATAACAATATTACTTCTGGGAGTATCGACTTTAGCAATCCTTTGCCTTCTACAACCGCAATCCCGACCACAGGAGGTAATTACTACGTCCAAAAAGGATCTGTTACCATCGATAAAGGAGACAATAACGCTCCCCAAATTTCTCAGGATATATATTCCAAGCCAAGAATTCAAGATTCGAAGGTGGATATGGGAGCATACGAATATGTGAAGAAAGGAAAAATCGTAAAGCCTGTCCAAACTACGCTAGAGCATATTCAGCTTGACCAGAACGCAGTTTTTGGACCTAAATAATATAACAATCATAATGTTAGAGTAGAGTCCTATCTTTCAATAACCAATTGACAAAAAGACCGTCCTGAAATACATCAGGCGGTCTTTCTCTTTTATCAAAACTGCAACTCTTGAAAAGAATCCTATAACAATTCCTTTACTTTTCCCGTTCTATCGCGTATATTAGCGGTATATGAGAACAATAGTATACATACTAAGCATAATAGGGGTAATATTTCTTACTCCCTCTATCTCTTATGCTTGTTCTATGGGTTCTCATAATAACTCTCCTCAAGAAGAAATGGCTGTTGAGAGTTCCGACACAAATATCCATTCCTGTTGTACCAATGAGGATGGTTCCCGACCTTCTCCCTCAAATGGAGGGTGTTGCCCACAAGGGGCATGTAATTGCTTCTGCTGTAGTTCATCAACCTGCATGTATGTAATCTTTGCGATTATCATTTATTCTACAAGGAGCACTCATCAAGCCTTCTACAACCAGCAATACTATTTCCTACCAACTTTCGCCATCTGGCAGCCTCCCCAATTCAATGCCTAAAGCTTAGAAAGAGGGGAAGAACTCTGCACCTTATATGGTATTATCAAATAGGAATATATGCCTATTTGCGATCTTCTATCCCCTCCAATTGTACCCTTATGTACAATCATTACTTATGAAAGTAAGGTAGGTGGAATCATCCCTTATCGTACGTTCATAACCCAAACTAAATCTATCAACATAACCGATCTAAAACAAAATGAAAACTAACATCATTCTGATATGTAGTATAATGGTGCTATGCACATTACCACTATCAGCCCAAATAAAAACCCAAGTCATTGATGTATCAGGAAGTTGCATGATGTGCAAAGACAGAATTGAAGAAGTCGCACAAGGGAAAGGGGTATCTAAAGCGGAATGGGACATCAATACTCAACTCCTCACTGTTTCATTCGACATTTCTCAAACCCACAGCGACACCATCCAAAAGCGAATCGCAGAATCGGGTCATGACACCCAAGATTGGCTTGCACCTGCCCCTGTTTATGATGCACTCCCAGGCTGTTGTCAATATAGAGTCGAAGGCCGAGAACATGAGCCAGAAAATCGCAATATTCTTTCTGGCATTGTCTCTGAAATAAACGATAATGGAGAAACAGTAGCCCTAGAAGCTGCGCAAGTACATTGGCTGGGTACAACCGTCGGCACATTCACCAATGAATATGGCGTATTCTTCCTCCCAATGGTCGAAAATCACAACCAATTAATCATAAGTTATATTACATATGACAATGATACATTAATGGTCGAAGGGAGTGCAGAAGTCAATATTATTATGAGCAATGTGAAAGAACTGGAAACAGTAGAAATCACCTACAGACAAAAATCGACCTCGATTTCTACACTTGATCCCATTAAAACCGAATTTATCAGTGGAGCAGAGCTCACAAAAGCAGCATGTTGCAATTTGGCAGAAAGCTTCGAAACCAATCCTTCTGTAGATGTTTCTTTTACAGATGCTGTAACAGGGACACGACAAATTCAACTTCTAGGCTTAGCAGGCCCCTACACCCAAATTATGCGGGAATCTATGCCTAATATCCGTGGAATCTCTGCAATATATGGCCTAACCTATGTACCAGGCCCCTGGGTATCTAGTATCCAACTCAATAAAGGAACAGGTTCTGTGGTCAATGGATTCGAAAGTATTGCTGGACAAATCAATGTCGAGCTTAAGAAGCCAGAAAATAGTGAAAAATTCTTCCTGAATCTCTATACAAATCAAATGGGAAGAATGGAAGCCAATATTAACTTTAGCAATAAGATTAGTAAAAAGTGGTCTAGCGCAACCTTACTTCATGCCAAGTATCTTCCTTTCAAACATGATAGAAATAAGGATGGATTTCTTGATGTCCCCACTGGCCAAAACCTTATTGGAGTACATAGATGGAAGTTCTTCGGGAACAATGGGCTAGAAGGACAGTTTGGCGTTAAAGGAACCTATATTCACAATGTTGGTGGACAATTAAACTTCGACCCAACGGAAAATAATCCGAGGATTTGGGGAATGAATCATAAAACGCGCAGAGTCGAAGGATGGTTTAAAATGGGAAAAGTCTTTCCTAAACGCCCTTATTCTAGCATCGGATTTCAGTTATCAGGCACGAGCCACAATCAAAAGTCTAAATTCGGGCAAAAACAATATAACGCCATTCAAAACTCGGCTTATGCAAACCTTATCTATCAAAGCGTATTTAAAAATACCAACCATAAATACCGAACAGGCATTAGCTTCCAATGGGATCAATTCGATGAGCAACTCTCAACTACTCGTCACCAACGAAACGAGGCCGTTCCTGGCACCTTCTTCGAATATACCTACACTTACCTCACCAAATTTAGCGCAGTAGCAGGTCTTCGAGCCGATTATCATAATATCTACGGCCCTTTTGTTACGCCACGTTTACACCTTCGATACGCCATTAAAGATCGATCAATTCTACGTGCATCTGCGGGGCGGGGACAACGAACAGCAAGTATTCTTGCCGAGAATAATGCGATTTTTGCTTCCTCTCGGCAAATAGTTATTCTTTCAGAAAACAGTGACTATCCCTATGGACTCAATCCCGAAGTTGCTTGGAACTTTGGCCTAAACTTCACACAACATTTTGATATCAATGAACGAGAGGCAACGTTCACAGTAGACTTATACCACACACGGTTCCAAAATCAAATTGTAGTAGACTACGAACAAAGCCCACAAGAGATTCATTTCTATAATCTTAAAGGTCAATCCTACTCGAATAGTATACAAGCTCAATTCGATTACGAACTATTCCCACGTTTTGATATCCGAATCGCTTATCGTCTGTTCGATGTCAAAACGACTTATACAGATGAATTACTGGAGAAACCGCTCATCGCACGCCATCGTGCATTTACAAACCTTGCCTATGAAACGAAAAACCAATGGAAGTTCGACTTCACCTTAAACTGGCAAGGACGCAAACGAATCCCCTCCACAGAATCAAATCCTATTGAATACCAACTAGACTCCTATTCCCCGAATTTCTTCCTAATGAATGCCCAAATTAGCAAGACTTGGAAAGACAAATTTGATGTGTACGTAGGAGCCGAAAACCTCGCGAATTATAGACAAGATGCTCCTATTCTCGCAAGTGAACAACCATACAGCCCCTATTTTGATAGTTCCTTAGTTTGGGGGCCAATCTTTGGGAGAAATATCTATGCAGGAATTCGATTTGCCATAAATCGACCCAAATGTGAGTAAGGTTGTTATACAATGAAAAAGGGCAAGTGTCATGACACTTGCCCTTTTCTTTATCCGAGAATTAGGCCTTCTTCAAATCATCGTCTCGCAAAATTTCTATAATTCCTTTGATAGAACTTTTTTCTGTCAAACCAATAATTGCCAAGATTAGCTTGGTTATACGGCCAGGAGGATCACTCACTAATTTTGCTTGTCGAGCAGATTCCTCATCAAATACTTCCAATACCTTTTGCTTTGACTCTCCCTCCTCAAATGCCAATCGTTCCGCTTTTTTCCAAGCCTGAGTACGCGCAATGGTCATGCTAAATCCCGTAAATCGTTCATTGGCATTTCCCAAGAAGGCATCCACCCAACGAAAAATAGGGGTTATTCGTCCCATCTCCGAATCTACCTTATCTACTAACGAGGCCAATACATCATTAATCTTATCAAAATCATTCTTAAAACTCGGAAGAAGGTCACCTGGTGCCGCCTCAGCTGCCGCAACCCCTAAATCAAAAGTAATATGAGCATTCATGCCTAAAAGCAAATGTTGTAGAACAATAAGCCCATGTTCCTCCGCAGGCCTAAATGCAGCTTCCCAACATTCAGAAGCTTTCTTGCCTGCTTGGTACTGATAGAATGCCTCTAAGTATCGTTTGGCAAAGATAACGTCCATTTTCTCCATTCGCTCATTATCCTCAAATTCCCCCCTAAGAACCCCTTCTTTAATCCTCTCAGTCACCCCCAAATACAAAGCGGCGAAGTATCCCAAACGACTATTGTTGTCTTTTGCCCATTGAACAATTTCATTCATCGCCTCAATTACATCATCAATACGTGTCATACCAGCCAAATCACTAAGTCCTTTCATCTCATACAAAGCTTTTGGTGAATAGAAAAGTAGAATAACACAATCAATATAAAGATTATCCCTGAATTTCCGTTACTCACTAAAGATCCCGCTTTACTTTTTCCTCCATTTTGACAAACTTCCTTTCAAACGAACCTCCTTATGAAGTACCTATACATACTTCCCCTCTTATGTATATATACCTTGCTTTATGGCCAACCTCAGCAAGCAAATATATGGTACTTTGGTTCCAATGCAGGCCTTGACTTTTCAACGAATCCCCCAAGCCCTCTTCTCAATAGCAATCTATCCACAGTAGAAGGATGCGCCAGCATATGCAACCCTCAAGGGCAACTAATTTTCTATACTGATGGGAGCAATGTATGGAATGCCAATCATCAAATTATGCCCAATGGTTCAGGCTTATTAGGGGATGTATCCTCCACCCAATCAGCCATCATCATTCCTTGGCCTAGTCATCCCCATTTGTTCTATATATTCACAGTGGACAATATAGCGGGGCCCAATGGACTCCAGTATTCTGTCGTTGATATGTCTCTCAACCAAGGACTTGGAGATATAAGTATAAAGAACGTCCCGCTTCTATCAAGTACTACTGAAAAGATTACTGCAGTAAAACATGCAAACGGATTTGATGTGTGGCTAATAGCCCATCCTTGGAACAGCAATACCTTCCATGTGTATAAAGTCACTAGCAATGGAGTTGACACTAGTTCTGTTGTGAGTCAAACAGGGAGTATACACCAAGGATCCAGCGGGAACAATATAGGATATATGAAAGCAGCCCCTACAGGAAAGAAGCTAGCTTTAGCCATTCGGTATATGAATCAATTCGAAGTATTCGACTTCGATTCACAAACAGGTATAGTAAGCAATCCCCTAACGCTCCCTACCCATAGTAACGCCTATGGAATAGCATTCTCTCCCGATGGCAATAAATTATATGCAACATACTTAGGAGGACTCGTACAATACGATTTATCTCAGCCTACTGATTCTGCTATACTTGCCTCTGAAACCCTCATTGCCAATGCAAATGTATGGGCAATGCAATTGGCAAATGATGGAAAGATATATGTAGCCGATTATTTTCGTCCTTCTTTGAGCATCATACAATCCCCCAACAGGCAAGGTGCTGCATGCAACTTCCAACTATCTGCACAATCGCTCAGTGGCCGCGTATCGAATCTCGGCCTTCCGACTTTCATGCAAAGTTTCTTCAAAGATTTTGATTATCAGCACACTTGCTTCGGAGATAGTACCGACTTTTTCATCCTTGACACCACAGGAATCAGTACTGTTCAATGGACATTCGGCGATAGCCTCTCGCCCTCAACAGATACGTCCTACACAATATTCCCTAAGCACCAATATAGCGTCCCAGGAACCTATACGGTCACGCTCACTCGACATTATGGCAATAGTTCCCCTCATATCTCCACACAACAAATTCGAATCACCCCATCCCTATCTCCCATCAATATCGGGAATGATACGACCATCTGCCTTACCGAATCTTATTACCTGTCGGCCGACTCGGGCTATACATCTTATCAATGGTCTAACAATCAATTTACACAGGCTATAACCGTGGATAGCTCTGCGAATCCCCTATCATTAATTGTGCGAGATACAGCAGGTTGTGAAGCTCATTCTAATGCGATACATATATATCAAGTCGATGACCAACCTCCCCTCATTGTATGCCCTCCTAATATCAACCATATTGCAGATTCTTCCATCTGTGGAGCCAATCTGGCAATTCCCTCCCCTTTCATCATCGAAAACTGTACAGGATATATCCTCACCAATTCCTATACAAATACCTCCAATGCCTCAGCTTTCTATCCTTTAGGAGATACAACAATCAATTGGCGAGTCATTGATGGAGCAGGAAACGATGCCATTTGCACGCAATATATCAGCATTCGAGATTCCTTGCGTTTCCCTTGCCCAAATAACATTAGCTCTTTTGCAGACAACCAAAATTGTGGCAAGAATGTCTCTTTTCCCCCTCCCATCGCTTACAACAGTTGTGGTGCTGTATCCACAACCCAACTATCAGGACAAGCATCAGGAAGCTTCTTTCCCCTAGGCAGAACGCACCAACAATATAGGGCAATTGACAGCCTCAGGCAGGATACCCAATATTGCAATTTTGAAATAGACATTCGAGCAAACATAGATGCAGGTTCCAACATCACCAAATGTCCTACAGACACTTGCCCTCGCATCCGCCTCCACGCTACCCTCCAATCATGCCCTAGTTCTTATCTGATTGATAGTCTAGGATGCTTCTCCCCTCTGACAATCCCCAATAATATCCCTACACATCCTATACCCTTAGGAGACGACGAATTAAGTCCAGCACTCCCTATTGGGTTTCCTTTCCAGTTCTTCAACCAAACGTACGAGACCTTTTATCTTTCATCTAATGGCTTCTTAACCTTCAGCAATTCGCTTAACAATGGCTGTTGCTCTGGCCAAATGCTACCCAATCCCCTCTTCCCCAATAACCTCATCGCCTTTGCATGGGAGGATCTTCACCCCAATTATCAAGGTATTCACTATGCCCTCCTTGATTCTGCTCCTTACAGGAAGCTCGTCATTGATATAAAGGATGTTCGTCACTTCGGATCAGCTATAAGTCCTAATATTACCACCCAACTCATCTTATACGAATCCACAAATATAATCGAGCTTCATACAGAGTCCATGCGTTCCAATGGAGGAAACCACACCATGGGCATTGAAAACCAAGATGGAACCCTTGCATACACAGTACCCAATCGAAATGCGAACCCCAATTGGAACGCCTATAGAGAACATATAGCATTCATTCCTCAATGGAACAACCATACCTATCAATGGTTCCAGAATGATTCGCTCATCTCATCTCAGCAAACTCTTTGGATTTCCCCGCAAGACTCGTCCATCTATAGAGTGGAGGCTAATAACGGATCCCTGTTAAGCATAGACTCCACCCAATTTGTCCAACTAAATGCTTGCCCAGATGTATGTGGGAGAGACATATTTGAACCCAATAATACATTTTCGCAAGCAAAGCCTCTCCCCTCTATCGGACTCAAGCAAAATGCCCGTATTTGTCCTACCCAAGATGAGGATTACTTCCTATACATCCCCCAAGATTCTGGCCTTTTCCTGCATCTCCATGACTTCTTAGGGGATTTAGATCTCTTTGTATACAATACAAATCAACAACTCATAGCAAGCGCAGAAACCCGCAGTAACCAACAAGCCGAGTCCCTATATCTATCTTCTTTATCTCCCAATGATTCCTTGTTCGTTCTAATCAAAGGCAATGACAATAGTTACAGTTCTGAGCAAGCCTATCAACTTACCCTCCGATCCTTTCAAGAAACCAACCCCATTCGCCTCAACAATAAACCCCCGACGCTAAGCCCCAATCCCTTCTCAAATCAATTGAGTCTGATAGCCAATGACCAAATACCTCCATTCACCTTATACATTTACGCCCCCACAGGACAATTGCTACATCAATCCCTCCACCAAGTCTCCCAATCATCCTATAATATCCCCCTTCCTCCCCTCCCTAAAGGCATATATTTATGGCAGATAAACACACCAAATCATAGATATCAAGGCAAAATCGTTCGCGAATAAGGAAACGCTTCATCTCATATAAACCCGCTTTGTCTCTGAATTCATCCCTTTCGTCTTCCTTTATTCGGAGAGGGCAAAGAGCTTTCTTTTCTTGTATATGTACAAGTAAACAAACGAATATGCACAGAAACATCTTTATTACCTTCCTAATCGGTCTCTTAGGAATACTACCAACAAACCTATTTGCCCAAGGATTAACACAAAGTATACGGGGGCAAATAATAGATCAGCAGTCTCAAATACCTTTACCAGGAGCCATGATCAAAATATTGGATAGCGATCCTCCCCAAGGGGCATTATCTGACGAAAATGGCTACTTTAGAATTGACAATGTTGCAGTCGGACGTGTATCCCTTCAAATTACCTATATCGGTTACAACCCCACCAATCTGCCCAACTTATACCTAGGTTCTGCTAAAGAACTCATTCTGAATGTGGAAATGGAAGAAAGAATTGCAACCACCGAAGATGTTGTCATTACAGCAGAAGAAGACAAAACAAAAGCCCTCAACGAATTCTCTACAGTTAGTGCAAGAACCTTCTCTGTGGAGGAGAGCCAACGATATGCAGGAGCACGAAACGACGTAGCACGTATGGCATTCAACTTCGCAGGAGTACAAGGAGCAAATGATGCTGTCAATGATATCGTGGTGCGAGGAAACTCTCCTAATGGCCTTCTATGGAGATTCGAAGGAGTAGATATCCCAAATCCGAATCACTTTGGCGACTTCGGTTCCACTGGAGGCCCAGTAAGCATGCTAAACAACAATGTCCTCGCCAATTCGGATTTCATGACGGGTGCTTTCCCTGCCGAATATGGCAATGCCTTATCTGGCGTATTCGACCTCAAAATGCGAAATGGAAACAATGAGAAGCATGAGTTTATGGGTCAAATCGGATTCAATGGCTTTGAAGCAGGACTAGAAGGCCCTATCTCCCGAAAAAAGCATTCATCCTACCTAGTAAACTATCGCTACTCAACCCTAGGCGTACTTGCCGCAATGGGGGTTAATTTCGGAACAGGAACTGCCGTACCTTACTACCAAGATTTATCCTTTAAGCTCAATTTCCCAACAGAAAAACTAGGGAAGTTCACTGTTTTCGGAATTGGAGGCTTAAACAGCATTGACCTTGTATCAAGTACCGATACAGACGAAGACGGCGGAAGCGACTTCTACGGAGACGAACAAAGAGATATCTACGTACGCAACCAAATGGGCGTGGCAGGCATCTCTCATACTTACCTCTTTAACCCTACCACCTATTCCAAAATCACCCTTGCAGGAACCATCTTCACAAGCAAAGATTTTATTGATTCCCTCGATATCGAAACCCGCGTACCCAGTGAATATTACCGCCAACGATTTATTGACAATAAGATTTACCTCTCTTGGTTTGTCAATAAAAAGTTTAGCGCACAACATAACTTAAAAGCAGGAATTATCGCAAGCCGTCTAGGTTTTGACTTACAAGACAGTGTTTATATCTCTAGCATAGGTCGTTTCCTTACCCAAACCAATACACAAGGCTCAACCTATCTCCTTCAACCCTATATTCAATACCAATACCGCCCAACAGATAATATAACCGTAAATGCGGGCTTACACTACCAACACCTAACCTTAAACAATACCTATTCTGTTGAACCTCGCATTGGAGCACGTTGGCAGTTTGCCCCCAACCAAAGCCTCAACTTCGGATATGGCCTCCACAGCAGAATTGCCCCCCTCCTCACCTACTTCTCACAAGTAGAAATACAGGAAGGACAATACATCAAACCAAATGAGGAACTTGAGTTTACAAAAAGTCATCATCTTGTGTTAGGCTATGATTGGAGCATCAAACCCAATCTCCGCATAAAAGCAGAAGCCTACTACCAACACCTATTCGATGTCCCAGTAGATGCCAATACAAGTTCTTTCTCCGTTCTCAATGCAGGAACTTTTGCCAATGAAACCCCAGATTCGCTCTCCAATAATGGAACAGGCACCAACTACGGAATCGAACTTACCTTCGAAAAATTTCTTGATAAAGGCTTCTACTTTCTATTCACAACCTCGCTCTACAATTCAAAATACGTAGGGAGTGATCAAGTTGAGCGAAACACAGCCTTCAATAGCAACTATATCTTCAACCTACTCGGAGGAAAAGAATTTAACCTCAATGCAAACAAGCCAAATGCAAAACGTAAATACAAAATCGCACTAGATGGAAAAGTGACAGTAGCAGGAGGACGCAGATATAGCCCAATTGATGTGGAGGCTTCTCTACTCCAACAAGAAACGGTATATGTAGATGCCGAAGCATACTCCTTACAATTCCAACCCTACTTTCGGGCTGATATTAGAGCAGCCTTCAGAATGGAGGCCAAGAAAGCATCCCAAGAATTCGCAATCAACATAGAGAATGTATCCAATCGAGCGAATCCCTTCTCTCAATTCCTCAGTCTTAGAACAGGCGATATCACTACCATCAATCAACTAGGGCTATTCCCTGTCGTCCAATACAAAGTAGAATTTTAATCGAATCAGCATACGTATCTCAGCTCGTAGGCAAATCTAAGCCTACGGGCTTTCTACATCCTCAGACTATATTCGCAAATAGGTATCTTCGCTCTATGAAGCAAAACATTAAAACAATCGTCTTATCTGCAATCGCCTTATCAAGCGCAATTGTATTATTCTTTCTTGCTCGGCATACCTTCATCCAAGCTCCAGAAGTAGAATGGCGATACAATGGTTCATTTCTACTCTACGAAATTCTATTTGCTCTATCAGCGACAACCTCTATCATATTAGTCAATGTCCCCACAACCCAATACATAAACAAACGCCTTCCTTGGCGCGGAAATGTTCCCCAACGTATCGTCTTAGAACTCCTAACAACTTCCCTAAATGCCTTCATCCTCACCGCATTCCTATCCTTCCTATACTACGCCCCCTATAAACCCTATATCAGCCTACAAACCTACACCTTTGAAAACATCAGTGTAGCCATGATTGCCAATACCATCGCTACAGCCTTATATGAATGCGCCTATCTATTTGGCGAATGGAAACAATCTCTCATTCGAGCCGAACGCCTAAAGAAAGAGCAACTACAATCTCAATATGCCATGCTCAAAACCCAACTCAATCCCCATTTCCTCTTCAACAGCCTCAACGTATTGGCCTCTCTTGTCCATATTGACCCCGATAAAGCCGAAAGCTTCATTGAGAAATTTGCCCGTATCTACCGATATGTCCTAGAGACCAGCCAAGAAGAGATTGTTTCCTTAGAGCAAGAAATAGAATTCATCCAGTCCTATTTATACCTCCAACAGGTTCGGTTTGGAGACAGTCTACACATAGAAATTCAATTATCTGAGGACAAAAAGCAGCAATATATCCCCCCCTTGGCATTACAAATATTGGTAGAGAACGCCATCAAACATAATGTTGTTTCTCCCGAACAACCCCTTCAAATCCGTATTTATCAAAACAAACAAACCCTGTTCGTAACCAATACCCTTCAAAAGCACACCCACCCAATTCATTCTACAGGCATCGGACTGCCCAATCTTCTCCAACGATATGAGCTTCTTTCACACCTAAAGCCTCAATTCACAGAAGTAAATGGACAATACATTGCCTCCATACCCATCCTTCAATTTGAACCCGACGAACAATCCCCTTTATCTACAAGTTAGCACAATATCGCTAACCCAAGTCTCAACACTCAATAGATAATCCTATGAACACAATCATTATAGAAGACGAAATACTTGCAAGCGAACGACTAGCCCGAATGTTGAAACAAGTTTCTGGGAATATTCATATACAAGCGAAACTCCAATCCCTAAAACAGGCAATTGCTTGGCTAAAAAAGCATCAAACAGAACTCATTTTTCTCGACATACAACTATCTGATGGCCTAAGCTTCGAAATATTCGAACAAATCCCTCTATCAACTCCCATCATCTTCACCACCGCCTACAACCAATACGCCTTACGCGCATTTCAACACAATAGTATCGACTATCTCCTCAAACCCATCGAAAAAACAGCGCTGATTAGAAGCATAACCAAGTACAAAAACCTCAAAGAAAGCTATAAACCTACCGTTGATTATTCTGATTTATTACAAGCCATTCAAAACCCCCAAAAGGCTTATAAACAGAGGTTTATTGTACATGCAGGCCAACAAATAAAAGCAATCCCAACACAAAACATTCAGTATTTCTATGCCCATCAAAAAGTTGTCTTCCTATGTACCCAACAAGGACAATCTTACCCCATTGACTACACCCTTGATCGACTAGTCGAACTCCTTTCCCCCAAAGAATTCTTTCGAATCAATCGGAAATTTCTCATCACCTTTCGCTCCATCACAAAAATGTTCAACCTATCTAGAAGCCGAATAAAAGTCGAACTACACCCCAGCTCGCCCCTAGAATCTATCGTCAGTCGCGATAAGTACACAAAGTTCAAACAATGGCTAGAAGGAGAAGCCTGAGCTATCACACAGTATGCAAATATTTAATATTTTGTAAGAAATAGAAGGTTACCTTATTCCAATAACCTACGTTAGGTAGATATGTACGACGCTCATTACTGGACATTTAGAAACTAGGTGAACCTTCCTATGGAACACATAATCCACAATAACTCATTCCGCTTTGCAAGCATACTGCTGTTAATGCTCGCCTTCCAATACCCTACTTGCGTACAATCCCAGCAATTTGAAAAAGACGAAAGTATAGGAACCCTCGTATACGACTATGACTTAACTCGCAATTTTGACATTCAGAGTTCAGACAATGTTCTATTCACAGACGGGCTAACCATTAAAAATCCCAAGAAAAAGGCATTCGTCGTCACCGAAAGAGATACCATGCCTTTCGAAGATAGAACTTCGGTTCTTTCTTTTTCGGCTGAATGGGAAGGCGTATTCACGAATAACAACCATGTTTCATTCGAAATTCGAACATCTCCCAATCCTTACGATTGGACAGAATGGAGCAAACTCCCCCTAGATGTACACGGTGAGGTAGATGATACACACAATTTCTCTGAACCAGGGGTCATACCCAAAAACAAGAAATATATCCAATTTCGCATTGTCCTAGATGGAACAAATGGAGAAATCCCTGTCCTGACAAGGCTCAAAACCATCTACTACAATCCTGAAATGGCGGCCATGTACACCCTCAGTAGCCGTGATGACAACCCCAATAAGGAGAAGCTCAGCAAAATCATCAAGGAAACCTATAAGGAGATGAATGAATATGGATACGGATATGGCGCGAGCCCCCGCCCTACCAGCAAATCGTATCCCAAGCCCTTCATCAAAACCCGTAAACAATGGGATCCCCTAAACCTCCACCCTGCTGCATCCAAGTGGAAACGAGAAGCCACGAATGTAACCCATTTCGTTATTCATCACTCGGCTATGGCCGAAACAAGCAACAACTGGGATCTCGTCGTACAATCCCTATGGGATTACCACGTAAAACGCCGTAAATGGGATGATATCGGATACAACTATGTCATCGCACCAAACGGAATGATTTACGAAGCCCGAGGGGAAGACATGAAAGGAGCCCACTTTAGCTGTCGTAATAAGCAAACAATGGGAATCTGTCTATTGGGCAATTTCAATGATAGCCTCATATCCTCCGCTGCACGTGAAAGCCTCGTCCGACTAATTGCTTGGAAAGCAGATAAAGAACATATCCATCCCCAAGCATCCTCCTATCACAATGTAGGCTATCGATTGCCCCACATTGCAGGACACAGGGATAGCAACAAAAGTTCAAATGCCTGCGTATCCCACACCGTTTGCCCAGGCAAAGCATTGTACAAAGAACTTAGAGATATTCGCAAAGAAGTTCAAAACGAGCTAGAGCGATGGAAAGAAGGATGTCGGGTAGCACCTCCTCCAGCAAAAATATTGGAACAATACCAAAGTTATGAAGAGTCTGTAGTAGCAATGCAGGTCAATATAGAAGCCATGAGAGCCGATATCATGACCCACGATGCCCATTGCAACCTACCTTCAATCACCCAACTGCCTTCCATTGAGAGCGAATCAATTGAGTGGGATAATGAATACCCAAACCTATGTGTAAAGCACATCCAAAAGACCCAACAAAGTTTTTTACCCTATCAAAGCAATGGAGCGAGCAAAGTTTATGTCCGCATCCAAAATCAAGTTGGACAAGATGTAAACAATAAAATTGCACATATGCACTTCGCTCCCAATAATGGCGAATTAATCCTTGACGGCCATACCCTCCCAAGTGGACTGTACCACTGCATAATCGAATCAGGAGACAACCGCCAGAAATATAGATTGGTCATTCCATAGCCTTTCCAAAACATACAAACACCCAAAAAACAGGTAGCGAGATTCCATTTCGCTACCTGTATGAGTATATACGCAATCAACTGAATTCTCACATACTCATCCTGTATGTACTCCTTTCTTCTGCATGTTTTTACCAAGCAAGTCGTAATAGTTGAGTTCCAATCTTTTGTGTTTTAAATGCCCCCTTAACAACAAAAGGAAGAAAGACTATGAGAACGTCCCTAACTTTTGTCCCTCTCCTTTCGTCATTAACAGGGGCTTCTCCAATTCCCTTCCTCTGCTCTATCATACAGAAAGTAAGGGAGGAGAGAGCGTCATAAATAATCGTGTAAGTCATTCCCAAACAAATGCATGAATCATCCTGATGACAATTCGTTTTATGTTTTACTCTCCATCTCCAAGAGGATCCAAAGTACCGCCCCATCCTGGGCCTTCATCATTCTTGACATCATCGTTTAACCCGACTGTCGGAATATTGGTATCATCTGGAGTAGGAACATCGGTGTCTTCTGTACAAGCTTGCAATAGCGCCGCAAATACTACGAAAAGGAAGATTTTGATAAATGCTTTCATGTTGGCTGGTTTAATAAGTGTTTAAAATATCTAATAGGGTAAATCTCTTATGTCATATCATATTATTAGGGAGTAGGAAAGAGGGAAAATAAGAGGGGAAATGATTCCGGCACTCCCCCCCAACAATGTTACCAAGTTTTATGGATACGTAAAGCCTGTTTATATCTTCTGCTCAAAAGGCCTTACCAACAAGAGGATTACTCATTTTGTATGATCGCTATGATGAATGAAGCACTTACTTCACAAAATACAATCATCTTGTTAGATAATATTCAGTAAGATGGTAGGCTCTTTGATTATTCTTCTTCTGTGAAAACGTCGTTTGCAGGGCTTCCTGCACTAGAATTGTCTATAGTCGTAACGGTCTTTCCTGTATCAGGTGTCGGAACATCTTCAGTATCAGCACATGACTGTAGGAAAGCAAAAATGGCGATGAATGCGAACGCTTTGATGAATGTTTTCATGTCAATATAATTTTGTTTGGTGTTGGTTGAAAAAGTAAAGAAACTGCAATTCGTTTTTGTAACCTGTCAGAAAGTGTCTAAAGTCTATTTCCCTTTCGATTACAATTCAAAGATAAGCGGTAATTTTCACGAAAAAACATTCCTTCGCTCAATAGCGTACGCACCATAGGATACAACCTGCCTACTTGGCTCTATGCAGTTAGTCGGAGAATCCTGCACTTTTAGACGCCTAAATAAGCCTCTAGGCTAAAAAGCAATATTGCCTCAAAAAAAAGAGAAAAAACATGCAACATTTTCGTCTGAAATACGACTATATAAGATTATCGAAATGAAATCGGAGTGAAATGTAGGCTATTTTATCTATTCGTTATGCAAATATAAGGGATTTTATATCAAAGAAACAAGCCGAATCGGCTCCCCTAAAGAAGCGTCATCGGCTTTGTCTATAAACGTCCTAGAATCGGATCATTAGCTTCCGTCTACTTCCTCCTCCTCATTTGAGTGCAACAATGGGCATTGCAACTCAGACTCTCTCAAGCCATTTTCCTCTTCCATAAACTCATTCATCTCCTCTCCCTCTATGACACTCTCCTCTCCATAAAGAGCAGAAGAACGGGAACCTAACTGTCGGACAAGCTCCATCTGGAAGAAATGGGTAATCTTATCAGGCTCATGTGGATAAAGCATAATGAGGTTTCCAAGGTTACGGAACATTTCTGCACAAACGAGGTCATGCGCACGCTTAAGCTCAATAGAAGCAAATCGCTTACGCTCCATTGCCTCCTTCTGGTCTTCCATCGCTTCTAGTAGAGTCTGCACAAATGCAGTGGCCTCTTGGTGGATGGTACTTAGCTGAGGAAAAAGTCCAAGGCGGTCAGCTAAGACACGAATCAAGTTTATTTTCTCATGCTTTGGGGCATAACGGAAAGCCACTCGGCCACCATGCATAATACTCATGTACTCATTCGACTCTACCCCTAGGGAGTACTGTAGGAAGGAATCCCATCGGTTCAATCGCTCAGAAAGAAACTCCTGCAACAAATCGTTGGTCAAGTCAGTCGCTGTTACCTGATCAAAATTCGCAGACTTCCAAGCAAGGTAGTGGGTCTTAAACTGCGTGTAGATGGGTAAGAAACGCTGATAAAGCTGGTCGATGTCTGTATCGCTTGAACGAGAAGACAGCTTGGTCTTGTGATCGGTAGCAAGTTCGTCGAGTTTGATGAAACTCCCACGAGTTGCTCGGCTGAAGGGGTTCATGGCATGAACCCAATTTTTGTAACTGCTCATGATAAATAATGAATTAAATGATGAAAAAATAAATAAAGTATAATTAGTTAAATAAATAGAGACATACGGTAGTGGACTCACTTTCTGACAGAAAATGACGCTTGAAGCATATTCAGCTCATAAGAGAATTATGATACCCGAGCCGAATAGTGAATTCCTAAAGCTGTGAGTTGTATACGGAACTGTTTCAACGCACGGTGTTTGGCATTGATAAGGGCTTCTTCTGAGATGTCCAACTCTTTCATAAGTTCTTCATCTCCAAAGCCTTCCATTCGTAACTCGATGATTTGCCGATAAAGCGGGTTTTTGATGCGTCGAATTTGTTCCAAAATTACTTTTGCATCCAAATCGCCTTCCGCTCGCGCTCGGTGGCAAGGCAATTTTTCCTCTTCTCCTAGATCAGCTAAGAGGGTTACGATGACATTGGAACTCTTTCGTTTATGATGGTCTCGACTAAGTGCATTGAGAACACTTACAATAACAAAGCATTTTTGAGAAGTAGAATCTGCGAGATAGACATCTTGAATGAACTTTGCTTTGTCAATTTTTCCGTCGTACCAATTAGTGAGGAATCTCAAGACCCAATCATGGACAATGTCCTTATGAAGGTGTCTTTCTCTTGTGTGCAAACGCCTTTTGGTGTAGGCGTATAAGGTATTGCAGATTTCTGCAGTAAAAAAGTCGTTGATGTTAAAAGATAGTTCATAAGGCAAACGCCTCGAACTCAAATCTTCTTCTGATGAAACATCCCAATCTGCATGGGCATGAAAACATATGGCAGAAACATGGGCCAGGGTCCTCGATAATGGGTCAGTGTTTTGTAACATTTTGTGTAAAGTTTTTTAATAGTTAATGATAGATAATTATTATTTGATTTTTTTGATAAAAGTTAAGAACCAATAGGCTCTCACTTATATAATACATAACAAGCCACTTTATCTCACTAAAAATTCTTCTTTTAATCACATTTTCTTACATCAAAAGCATTTTATTTTTCTTCTTACTAAAACCAAAGAAGCTAACTTCTTTTGAAAAGAGAAACAGTATTAGCGTATCCAAAAGCATATATAGAGCATAATACTTAATATTAAAAGCTTATTTTTATGTGAATTAAGGATGCTTCAAAGAACAATTGTACAAAATATTCTATATCTAGTACATATATAATAGACGAATGGGATAGAGAGATGTTAGGGGTATTTGTGACTTTTTATTACAAATAGCACAAAAACCTTACATTTATCGGCTGATTTTTTTTCAAAAAAGTTGAGGTAGGAAGACTGTTTTTGGTAGGATTACGACTAGCTACACCCATTTATCGAATACTTTTTCGATTCATGGCTGAGATTTCTACCTCTATTTTGTAGGAGGTAATTTAGGGATTTAAGCTCTTCAATAGCTTCTCCCCTTCAATTCTTTTTTGGGCTATTCAAATCTCATTTGTGATGACACAAGATTGTGTGTGTATGAGTCAAAAACGAAGGATGCTCTAAAATGGTGATGTATAGGCCTCCTCATTCAGGAAAGTATCATCTGTCAATGTTTTCAAAAAATTAACCAAATCTTGCTTGTCTTGCTCATCAAGGAACAAGCCCGTATCCATCGTATTCAATACCGTTATATCTGTTGTAGAAGATTCTTGAATCCCTGAATTATAATGATCTATAACTTCTTCTAATGTCTGAAATCGGCCATCGTGCATATAAGGTGGTGTGACAGCCACATTTCTTAGTGAAGGAACCTTGAACGTTGCCCTATCAGCAGGATCTTGAGTCACTTCTTCTCTTCCTATATCAGTAATATTTGCATCGTTATCTAGACCGTTGTTCATATATTGGTCATTTTCAAAGTTTGCTCCACCGTGACAATGGACGCAATCTGCTCCTGAAAACTCAGGAAAAAATGGATTATATTCAGTTTCAAAAAGGATACGTCCACGTTCCTCACTTTCCGTTAGTTCTACCTGTCCTGCTAAATACTTATCATATTTTGAATTGTAGGAGACGATACTTAACATAAATTGCTCCATTGCTAAAGACATCTTTTCAGCCGTAATTTCTTCCGAACCAAAAGCCCTCATAAATTGATCTCGATACATTTCGGTATCGCTCAATTTGGCAATGACGTTTTCCAATGTCTCATTCATCTCCAAAGGATCTTCGATAGGTAGTAAAGACTGGTCACGCAATAGATGGGCTCGACCATCCCAAAAGAATTCATTGCTATGCCAAGCCATATTAAAAATAGCCATTGCCTGACGTTTTCCTTCAAGCATGTCTACCCCAATTGAAAATTGTAAGGTGTCAGAAAAACCATCTGATTGATTGTGACAACTTGCACAAGATTGGCTACCATCTTTTGAGAGCAGGGGTTCATAAAAAAGCATTCGTCCCAATTGTACCCCCTGCTCTGTTAGAGGGTTATCAGCAGGAAGATCAGGAGCAGGTAAAGCCCCATACCTTAAGGTAAAAGGCGTTTCGTCATGTGTTACGGGTTCTTTTGGTTCCTCATTACATGCCGCTATAAAAACGGCAGCAATAAAGATCATCGCTAAGTATTTTATCCTAAACATGATTTGTCGGTTTTATTTTTTGAAAAAAGGATTACTGATAAAATGCTCATCAGTTAATGATTCTAGGAACTCAATTAAATCGGCTTTCTCTGATTCAGTCAGGTTTAAGGGCTGTATCAAGTCGCTTTTATGAGGATGGTTTTTCCCTCCAGCCTGATAATGTTCAATAACCTCCTCTAAGGTGTTTAAAGAACCATCATGCATAAAAGGAGCCGTCAGTTCTATGTTCCTTAAACTTGGTACTTTGAACAATGCCCTATCCGATTCATTTCCTGTTAGTCTAAATCTTCCCTCGTCCTCATATTCCTCATAAAGTCCGTTGTTTTCAAAAGCATAGTTAGAAAAATTAAATCCACTATGACATTTAGAACAATTGGTCTTTTCATCAAAAAACAGATTCATTCCCCTAATAGCAGAAGCTGAAAGCGCACCCTCTTTACCGTGATGGGTGTATTGGTCATACAAACTATACCCACTCAGAAGGCTTCTTTCAAAGCAAGCCAATGCACGGGTGATAACAAAAGCATCTACCTCACGGTCATAGGCACTATGAGCCATTTCTACATAAGTAGAATCCTGCTTTAGTCTATCGGCGATGAGTACAATATTAAAGTCAAACTCATTATGCTCTTGCACAGGTACAAAAACCTGCATTTCCAACGTAGGCACGCCCCCTTCACGGGTGAAATAGGGGTGATAAGCGATATTGGCTAAGGTTGAAGCATTTCGAGTACCAAGCCTATCTTCGACTCCTAAGCTAAATGCGATGTCATCACTAAACGCCAATTCAGGTTTATGGCAGCTCGCACAACTAATAGTACTGTCTACAGACAATCCTTGATCAAAAAACAAGCGTTTCCCTAAATCCCATCGAGCTTTTGTAAACTCATTGCCTTCAGGGAAATTTATATCAGGAAAACCTTTAGGAGTTTCCATCAAAGCAGGGGAATAAAGTGGCTCTATTTCGTCATCTTTTCGACAAGAAATAATGATCAAAATCAATAATAGAAAATAGAGCCACTTCATAACTCCTTATTTTGAAATCAATTTTTTCGTGATAATGGGCTGGCCTTCTTTAATCAAATTGATAAAATAAAAACCTGCCTTATTGAATTCTAATTCAAGCGTTGAATTGCCTCCTACTCCATCAAAAAACGCAACTTGCTTTCCAAGAATATCAGTAACAGCTACTTGATAGGTCAATCCCTGATTGGTTTCCAATCTCAATCTTGCATACCCATTTGTAGGATTAGGGAATACCTCAAATTTGCTCACTTCACTAAAATCAATCGATAAGGCTGTTTCGCTTGCAGGACTAAAAACGAAGTCTCTGAAATTCTCCAAACATTGTTGGGCTTCATCATAGCCACCATGTACGATAACTCCCGAATTAACCGTAATATCTTCCAATGCACGTGTATAGTCAGCATCTAAATTGATCATAATTGCATTGTTTTCTGCGACAGCCTCCAATGTGACTTCAGTTTGAAAATAGTTGCGGTCTTCCAAGCCATGTAGCTGAAACTGTTGATTAAAAGTACTGCCCCCATTTCCTTCAAAAGCGATAAAGCGGTAGCCAGCACTCCACCCCCAATGCATGGAAGGAAATTGGGGTGCTAATGGGTGTGTACTTGGGAAACTAGCGGGGTCTAAATGGTTATGGTCTGGATCAACTCCTATAGAAAAGCCTACTTTCTCAACTGCATCAATATTATGGTTGCCCAAGTCTATTTGTGTAGCTTCGCTTGCATCTACTAAAATCCATAGATCTTCAATCATTGTTTCCATGCCGCCATCATGAGTAATCAAGATTTCAGAAATATAATACTCTAATCGAGTTACTTCGAAGTCATGGTCAATATTGTTCTTTGCCCCTGTTTCCATGGCAAAGTCTTCAGTACCTAATTTGTGGTTGATTTTGAATTGAATATTGTTTTGAGCATAGCTACCCATATTCAACATCAAAAGTACAGATAAAAAAAGTCCCAATTTTTTCATGTCAAAAATTTTAAAGATAATGAAGTGATTTAAGATGCATAAAAAAAGCTGTAAACTGAGAATAAAAACACCACTAATCACCTCAGATTTACAGCCATAGTAAAAAAGCTATATGAAGATAGGAGAAAAATTTATATTGTTCAACTCTTAGTAGTAGAATATATAATGCTTAGTTAGATAGACGGGTTATCGTTGATAGCCGACAGTAGAGGGAGAAATCAATTCCGAAATAAGGTTGAGTCCCCTACTTTCTTACCCTTCCATGGGCGGCAGAAAGTTGATTCTGGCAAACATCTCAAAGCCGTTGGACGGAGGAAGGTTGGGTTTCCAAAGTTCTTTTGTTGTGTATAACGGAAAAAGGTTGAGACGAATCAACAACTTTTGTGACTGCCCCATACATTCAGCACGAAATCATAGATTACCTAGCTAGGAAATCATACATTCGGCATTAAATCATAGATTACCTAGCTAGGTAATCATACATTCGGCACCAAATCATTCGTTACCTAGCTAGGTAATCATACATTCGGCACGAAATCATTCATTACCTAGCTAGGTAATCATACATTCGGCACAAAATCATTCGTTACCTAGCTAGGTAATCATACATTCGGCACAAAATCACTCATTACCTAACTAGGTAATCATACATTCGGCGCAAAATCACTCATTACCTAGCTAGGTAATCATACATTCGGCACGAAATCACTCATTACCTAGCTAGGTAATCATACTTCACGCCTCTCCTCCCCTACTTTTTGACCTACATCAAAAGAAATATCCCAACACTTCCATACCTTTGTATATATGAAACATCGAATAATAATATGCCTTATGCTTATCCTCACAGCCTGCGGTGGAGCATCCGACGATGTCCTCCTAGGCACTTGGCAAGCACAAGACAAATATTACACAGGCCTATACCAAATCATTGACCAAGATGGGGAGCTATTTGGCAAAGTACTCTACTATGATGATGGCACAACCCTCTACGAATTCGACATCGCCAAACCGAAATACATCTTCGAAGGACTGGCATATTACAAAGGTGTATTCGTAGACGCCGAAGCCCGTACCACCCACAAGCCCAGCATTACCCTAAAAGTGCTACACCCCGACACTTTGGAGGTAAAGCTCTTTGTAAATTACCAACCCTCTACCGAAATTTGGGTTCGCAAGAAATAACACACACACGACTTCAATTCCAATACCTATCGAATATGAAACTTCGCTTATTGTCTTTCCTCTGCATTTGCCTAGCCTTGACCCTCTCTATGTCCTGCGACACAAACCCTCCTGACCCTGCTCCCTCCGCCGAAATAAATCCCGTAAACATCAACGAAAAAGGATTCGAATTTCTCGATCATATGCAAGGACATTGGGTCGGGATGAACCAAGTACTAAGCTGGAACTGGGATTGGTTCGCCTTTGATTATCGCCCCATCTCATCCTCACATGTATTTGGCATCTTCGAAGGCGGAGCAATGGGCAATCTCCTCACCTCTTTCTTTGTAACCGACTTCAAAGGAACCCGAACCATCATGGCACGAAACGGAGGCCTACTCAGTAGCATCTACCGAACGAGCTACTTCGTCCTCGATAGCGTCCGCTCCGAAAATGGAGAAGACTACTACCGACTAGTAGATGCCTTCGGAGGAGCCGCCATTATGTATATGGAACTCAACTTCAAGGGAGACAGCCTATACTTCAACGCCTATACCAGCCGATTGGGCGAAAATACCCTCCCTACTCGTCATATGACGTTCAAAGGAAAAAAAGAACATCTCTACCTAGCCAATACGGCAGCGACAGCAACGGGCTTCCCTGAAAATACCCCAGCATGGGACTTCTCTCAAGGGTTCAACGAGGATTTCCTATACATCATCCCCAATGAAACGGCACCGAAATCGGCTTCTTTCCTCGCCCAAAACACCAATGGCGATGTATATCAATTGGCCAATGAATCAGGCGATCCTTTCAAGATTCAAGATCATCCCTACGTAAGTACCCTTCAAATAGACATTGATCGAAACCCCGACATCCAAGATGCCAACCTCTTCATCTACCTATCCGATCTTTCTCTCACAGATAATACAGGCATATTCGACATGAACAATTTCAACAATGTGCTGCACTTCCCAGAACTCGGCACCAGCCTTGAAACGTTCACCTTCACCTATCTACACCCTGGCACTTACTACGTAACCGTCATCGCCGACAAAAGCAGAGATGGTATCCCAGGAGCAGGAGACATTACCCACGTCAGCCAACAAATTGAGATCACTCCTGCCAATAATCACCAAATTTCTATTACTGATATAACTGTTCAAAATTAATGCTTATGAAACGCTTTATCATTTTCCTCCCCTTTCTAGCCTTTGCCTTACTCTTTTCTCTACAAAGCTGTGGAGACGAAAACACAGTCGTTACCTACACCACTGACATTGAGCCGATTATGACCAATCGTTGTATCACATGTCATAGTGGAAGTACCCCTAGCGGCAACCTCCTCCTCACCAATTACGCAGAAGTAAGAGCTGCAGCCGAAGCAGGGAACCTCACCACCCGTATCAACGACAATACGAACCCAATGCCTCCTTCTGGCTTAATCCCAAGTGATCAACGAACGACCATCCAAGATTGGGTCAATGGCGGTTTCCTAGAATAAAACATACCCCATATTCTTATAACGAAAGCTCTCCCCCTCACATCCGAGGCGGAGAGCTTTTCCTGTATAATGAAACGCCTCACCACAATTACCCATCAACAAGTATATACGTCTTAAGAATGTTTAGGAAGAATCAGATAAACTATATACATATTTTTGCATATATCGGATTAATATATACTTTTAAGTAGCAGTATATTTATCATTTATAAATCTGACTACTTATAATGGAACCTTTTATTGCACAAGTACAACTAACGGCGCGCACATTTGCCCCCCGAGGCTGGGCATTCTGCGAAGGCCAATTATTACCCGTTTATCAGAATTCCGCTCTATTCTCCTTGATTGGAACTATGTATGGCGGAGATGGAAGATCTACTTTTGCCCTTCCAGACCTCCCTGAGGTGACAGCAAAGAATGGAACGAAATTACGCTACATCATTGCGCTTCAAGGAATATTTCCTTCACGTTCCTAATTCCCTTATTTTCTTAACTCTCTTATTCAATTAACCTTATGACACCCTTTCTAGGTCAAATTACTATATTCGCTGGCAATTTTGCACCAAGAGGTTGGGCATTTTGTGAAGGCCAGCTATTACCAGTAGCTCAAAACGATGCCTTATTCTCCTTAATTGGAACCTCCTACGGAGGAGATGGAAGAACCTCTTTTGGACTCCCCGACTACAGAGGCAAAGAGGTAACTTCAAAGAACGGACAGAAACTTCGTCACATAATCGCGCTTCAAGGAATTTACCCTTCAAGAAGCTAATCTATTTTATCACATTTTTTATCATTATCCACTTTTAATATACATCTCTTATGGAACCTTTTCTCGGAGATATTATGACTAGCCCTTACAATTTTGCACCAAGAGGTTGGGCATTTTGTGAAGGACAACTTTTACCCGTCGCACAAAACCACGCCTTGTATGCTTTATTAGGTACTCAATTTGGAGGAGACGGAAGAAGCACTTTTGCACTCCCCGATTTACGAGACCAAGAAGTAGAAGCTGGAGGTAGTAAAGTTAGATACATCATTGCATTGCAAGGAATATTCCCTTCAAGAAACTAAACCCCTCATATATAATCACAAAACGGAAGGATACACGATGTATCCTTCCGTTTTGTTTTATTTGCTAAGTTTATAAAAAATCATAATACTTAACGATTTTTTTCTATATTTGATATAGATGAAACGCACCAGTATTACATATCAAATCATAACATGGCTATTGGCAGTTACAGTTTTGTGTATGCCTCTAACCCTAACCATTGATATGCACTACTGCCAAGGAAAACTGAAAGCACTCAGTTTCATAGGGAAAGCATCTAATTGTACAGGTTCAACATCCTCCACCTGTATTACTTCCCATACAAACAATGAACAGTCCACTAGTTTGAGCAAGCAAAGATGTTGTGAAAACAAAACGGCTTTCCTTCAATTCTCTCCGAATCAAGAATCTCTATCGTTTCATTCCAATCTTTCTATTGACCACAATCTTCTCATTCGCCTTTTTGTCGCTCAACGAGAAAGCTATTTTCATACAGATACCCAATCATCTCCTCTCCCTTTCTATAGGCCGCCTTCTATCAATGAGGACATCCCTGTTCTTGTTCAGGCCTTCTTGTGTTAGTATCTGACAATTCTGCACTTTTCCAATCAACGGAATGGAAAAATAGGATATGAACCCCTTCATATCCCTATCCCTTTTATTATTTTTTATTCAGCAGAATTAAGTGTCAGATATCATGCTATCTTCACTCATTCGTTTCTTTCTTCAGAATAAGCTCATTGCTTACCTATTAACCTTTCTTTTTATTGGATGGGGTATCGTAACGGCTCCTTTTGACTTCGGAATAGAAGAGCTTCCACGAGATCCTGTATCAGTTGATGCCATTCCCGATATAGGAGAGAACCAACAAATTGTTTTTACAAAATGGCCTGGGCGTTCTCCGCAAGACATCGAGGATCAAATTAGTTATCCCCTCACAACAGCTCTTCTAGGTCTGCCTGGTGTAAAGAACATTCGAAGCAATTCTATGTTCGGATTCTCAAGTATTTATATCATATTCGAAGATGATATAGACTTTTATTGGGGTCGAAGTAGGATACTCGAAAAACTCAATTCCCTTCCTTCCAACTTACTTCCCCCAGAGGTAAATCCAACTTTAGGCCCTGATGCTACAGCCTTAGGACAGATATTCTGGTATACCCTTGAAGGAAGAAGCCCCGAAGGGAAAGCCACAGGAGGCTGGGATTTACATGAGCTACGTACCATTCAAGACTTTTATGTCCGCTATGGTCTCTCCTCTGCTCAAGGAGTTGCTGAAGTAGCATCTATTGGAGGATTCGTACAAGAGTATCAGATAGATGTGAAGCCAGAGATCATGAAAGCTCACAATATAACCCTTGAAGATGTGATGAAAGCCATAAAGGCTAGTAATACGGATGTGGGTGCCCAAACCATGGAAATCAACAAAGTAGAGTACTTTGTAAGAGGATTGGGCTACATCAAAAACATAACGGATATAGAAAATAGTCCCATTACATCTCATGCCCATACTCCTCTCCGAATCAAGGACATAGCTCATGTACATCTTGGCCCTGCTACACGACGTGGGGTATTAGATAAATCAGGAGCTGAAGCCGTTGGAGGGGTTGTAATTGCCAGATATGGAGCCAATCCTCTGGAAGTTATACAAAAGGTCAAAGACAAAATAGAAGAACTAGCCCCAGGCCTCCCTTCTAAGCGACTCAAAGACGGACTTACCTCAAAAGTCTCAATCGTACCTTTTTATGATAGAACAGAGCTCATACATGAAACCCTTGGCACCCTCCAAGAAGCGTTACGTTTAGAGATACTTGTGACTATCATTGTCATCATTCTTATGCTCCTCAACCTGAAGGCTTCTCTATTGGTCTCCAGCATCTTACCCATTGCTGTATTAATGTCTTTTATCGCAATGCGTTACCTCCATGTAGATGCCAATATAGTCGCCTTATCGGGTATTGCGATTGCAATCGGAACCATGGTCGATATGGGCATCATACTTACTGAGAGCATTATCCAGAAGATGGAAACCGCCCCTAACAATCAATCACTTTTCACCCAAATATATGAAGCAACCACAGAAGTCGCTTCTGCTATCATAACAGCCGTAGCCACAACTGTTATCAGTTTTCTTCCTGTTCTCACCATGGAAGCAGCAGAAGGTAAGCTCTTTAAACCATTAGCCTACACCAAAACGTTTGCCTTAATTTCTTCTATTATTATTACGCTCGTTCTCATTCCTCCATTGGCACATACCTTATTCTCCAATCAAAAGAAGCGTAATCAGCATTTATATGTACTCAATGGTATCGGCGTTATAATAGCGATAGGGATTCCCCTTATTTCTCAACAATTCTTTCTTGGACTCCTGCTTATACTAGTAAGCTTTAATGGGATGGTGAATATTTGGATTCAGTCTCAACCCTGGCCGCGAACACACAAGTTCTTTTTGTGGGGGAGTAATATACTCTATGCTGTTATTGCTATTTGGGTACTAGCAACTATATGGATGCCCCTCGGGGTCACCAAAAGCGAACTAAGTAACTTCTTCTTTTTGCTCCTATTAATTGGTAGCCTAATCGGGTTGTTCCAACTTATTATTCGATACTACCCTTACATTCTTAGAATGTTGCTACAGTATAAAGCCGTTTTCTTTATCATTATTGGCCTCATCCTATCTCAAGGTTATCATGTATTTAACAGTATTGGGCAAGAATTCATGCCCTCCTTAGATGAAGGTTCTTTTCTTCTCATGCCTACCTCTATGCCACATTCGGGGATGGAGGAAAACCTAAAAAATCTCAGGCTGTTAGATATGTCAGTGACAGCGATTCCTGAGGTAGAAACAGTAGTTGGAAAAGCAGGAAGGGTAAATAGTCCCTTAGACCCCGCTCCAATGTCTATGTATGAAAATATTATCCTCTACAAATCAGAATATAAAACGGATCAAGCGGGCAAAAGAATCCGATTCCAATATAAAAATGGAGAGTATGTGAGGGATAAAAATGGCTCTCTTATCCCAGATGAAACAGGTCGATATTTCAGACAATGGCGAGACCACATACAGAACCCCAATGACATATGGGAAGAAATTGTAAAAGTTAACCAATTGCCTGGCGTGACCTCGGCTCCCAAGCTACAACCTATAGAAACGCGACTTGTCATGCTCCAAACAGGTATGCGTGCCCCTATGGGCATAAAAGTCAAAGGAGCAACACTCGAAGAAATAGAAACATTCGGCCTAACCCTTGAACAACACCTTAAGGAGGTAGAAGGGGTCAAGAAAGCAGCTGTGTTTGCTGAACGAATTGTTGGGAAACCTTATCTATTGATTGAGATTGATCGAATGGCAATTGGTAGATACGGCCTATCCATCGAAACTGTCCAGCGATATATCCAAACAGCCATTGGCGGAATGAACATGAGTATGACCGTAGAGGGGCGAGAAAGATATGCCATCCGCATCAGGTACCCCAGAGAATTGAGAAATACCCCAGATGTAATCAAACAAATCTATATCCCTACGCAGACAGGGCAACAGATTCCCTTAGCAAAACTCATCGACATACAATACGAGCAAGGCCCCCAATCTATCAAAAGTGAGGATGGCTTCTTAATTGGGTATGTATTGTTTGACAAAGAAGAAGGGTATGCTGAGGTAGATGTTGTCCATAATGCACAATCATATCTAAACGATTTAGAAGAGGAAGGCTTATTGGATACTCCCCAAGGCGTCAGCTATACATTCGCAGGAAATTACGAACAACAACTACGCGCCACAAAAAGATTTCAAATTGTCATTCCTATCGCTCTTATTCTCATTTTCCTTATTCTCTATCTACAGTTCCAATCTATTGCTATATCCTTAATGGTTTTTTCTGGAGTATTTATCGCATTCGCAGGAGGGTTCATCATGATAGGCCTATACCATACAGATTGGTTTATGAACATAGAATTGTTTGGAATCAATATGCGCGATTTGTTCCAAATCCATCCTATTAATTTAAGTGTTGCTGTATGGGTAGGGTTTCTTGCTTTATTCGGAATAGCCACAGATGATGGGGTACTCGTAGCAAGCTACCTCCAAAATAGTGTCAAAGAACAAGGCCCTCAAAATGTAGAAGAAATCCGAAAGGCTGTTGTTCTCGGTGCGCAGAGACGAATTAGACCTGCCATGATGACAACTGCCACCACCATCCTAGCACTTCTCCCCGTCCTTACCTCTACTGGTAGAGGAGCCGATATCATGCTCCCAATGGCAATCCCTTCCTTTGGAGGAATGCTTCTACAAATGATTACCATGTTTACGGTGCCAATCTTATACGCCTTCTGGCAAGAATGGAAGTTTATATTCGATGATTAATCCCCCTAATAATAAGAATCCATGAATACCTTAAAATATATAGGTTGTTTGTCAATATATGTCCTAATACATGCATTAGGCTACGCACAATCTTTGGATACCTTAATCCAACGCTCTCTTAGAAATGACCCAACATTGAAAGCTTTACACCATGAATATGAGGCGGCTCTAACATTGCCACAACAAGTAGACGCTTTACCACGCCCTCAAGTAGGAATTGGAACTTTTCCTCTTCCTGTCGAAACACGCTTAGGAGCCCAACACCTACGTTTCAATATAAGCCAAGCCTTTCCTTGGTTTGGAACACGCGCTAAAAAAGTGGAGTGGGCTCACGCCAAAGCAGCCACATTTTCCCCCAAAATAGAAACGCAGGTACGAGATCTTATCTATGAAGTGGAAACCACTTTTTTTCAATTGTATGCTTCCCAAAAAAGTATTCAAATTCTCCAAAGAAAGCTGCCCTTACTGGAATCATTCAAGCGTTTGTCATTGGCAAAAGTTTCAAGTGGCCAAGTACTTCAATCAGATGTATTACGCATTCAACTCAAAATCAATGAGTTGAATAACCGTATTCAAGTCCTTCATCTAGAAAAGGCAGACAAACAAGCTTCTCTCAATGTTTTGTTGAATAGAAAAACCGATACCAGTATCCTAGTTCCAGATTCCCTCCCCTTTGTATCCATCCCCTTAATCAAAGATAGCCTTATTTCCCAAATAAGTCAGACGCACCCCTCTATACAATTGCTCGAAAAACAAATAACCAGTGCGCAAAAATCTATTGACCTAAATCGAATAAGTGGAAAACCTTCTTTTAAACTCACTGGAGCCTATACCCTTGTAAACCCTCGAACGGATGGCAATCCTAATAATAACGGGCGAGATATTTTACAATTTAATGCTTCCATGAGTGTCCCCATATATAGAAAACAATATGTATCAAAAGAACAAGAAGAAAGCCTACGAACAAAGGCACTCCTACAACGAATAGAATCAATGAAAAATAGTTTTATAGAAGCAGTAGAGCATATTTATCTCGAATACGATATGGCTGTATTGAAAAAGGAGCTATACACTCAACAAACCCAAACAGCAACTTCTACCCTTAAGATCTTAAAAGCAGCTTACAGTACACAAGGGAAACAGTTCGAAGACCTCTTACAAGTCGAAATGGATATTGTGGACTATGAAATAGAACTACTGAAAGCTACCGTTAAAAGCCATATGTTAAAAAGTAAACTTGAACACCTATACAATACCCCTAATCTCTAAAATCATGAATATCCGTATTTATACTATACTCCTAATAAGCCTTGGGTTAGTTGTTGGTATTGGCCTAGGATACCTCTTATTCGGCCATACTAGTCCCCATTCACACAATCATTCTTCCCACAATGACTCGGCAGCCGAAAATGGCAAAGTCTTTACATGCTCCATGCATCCTCAGATTCGGCAAAATGAACCAGGCCTCTGTCCTATCTGTGGAATGGATTTAATTCCTGCCAATGAGCAATCGGAAACAGATCCAAGCATACTCAAGATGACGCAAGAAGCTGTACAGTTGGCCAATATACAAACAACCGTAATTGGAGAAACCCGTAATTCAAAAAAGTTTTCATTAAGCTTGACGGGCAAAATCCAATCAGATGAACGGCGGGCTACGAATATTGTGGCTCATATACCAGGCCGAATAGAACAATTGTTCGTGTCCTTTACAGGAGAAACGGTCACTAAAGGCCAAAAAGTAGCAAGAATATATTCACCAGAATTAGTATCAGCTCAACAGGAGTTATTAGAAGCCGTACAGCTAAAAGAAACCAATCCATACTTAGTAGAAGCAGCGAGAAACAAGTTACGGTATTGGAAAATTGGCGAAAGAACAATCCAGAGCATAGAAACCAAAGGAAATATCCAAGAAACATTCATACTATACGCCGCAGAGTCAGGAATTGTATCTCACAAGAATGTGTCTACAGGTGATTATCTAAAGAAAGGGGAGGTTCTTTTTGCACTTGATAATCTTGACAAACTCTGGGTATTCTTCGATGCGTATGAAGAAGATTTAGTGCACGTAAAGGAAGGAAGTAATATCGTATTCTCTACTCCAGCCGTTCCAAATAGAAAATTCAACGCTCGCATTACTTTCATCAATCCCGTAATTGATCCAACAAGTAGAACTATTTCCTTAAGGGCTGAAGTAAATAACGCGTTGAAATTATTGAAGCCCGAAATGCTTGTTTGGGGCCAACTTCAAAAGAAGGGAAAACAGCAACAAGCCCTAAGTATACCTAAATCAGCTATTCTATGGACGGGCAAACGGTCAGTTGTATACATCAAATTGCCAGACCATTTAACTCCAACCTTCCAATACAAGGAAGTAGAACTTGGCGAAAGTATAGGCGATAATTATTTAGTTGTCAGTGGTATAAACAATGGAGATGAAGTAGTAACCCATGGGAGTTTCGCAATTGATGCAGCAGCTCAGTTGAATAATCAAATGAGTATGATAAATAAGAATGTTCTCATTAAAGGGGTAAATAACAGCAATCTACCTGATTTTTCTGAAGCTGTATCCATCGAGTTTAAAACGTATTTAACTACAATAGTCTCTATTTATATAGAGCTTAAGGACGCTTTTGTCGCAACAAACAAAACGAAAGCAAAAGAGGTAGTAGGGAAACTCATCAATAATTTATCTGAATTTTCTAAAGAATCGATTAATAGCCAAGAAGCACGTATGTATTGGACAAATGAGCAGGAGCACATACATAAACATTCAGAACAGATAAAGATGGTAAGTACCATTGATAAACAACGAAAGCAATTCGAATTCCTATCGAAATCGCTCATCAAGACAGTCAAAGTATTTGGCTTGCAAGATCAAACCTATTACGTCCAACATTGTCCCATGGCCAATAACAATAAAGGCGCAGATTGGTTAAGCCAAAATCCTAAAATTCTCAATCCATACTTCGGCGACAGGATGTTGTCATGTGGTATTGTGAAGGATACGTTAAGTCTACGAGAAAAGAAACCCTAATACCAAATACCCTACAGTAAAACATTTAAACCATTTTAATATGAAGTATCTCACATCAACATTTTTATCTTTATTATGCATAAGCATGCTTTGTCTATTCATTGCATGTGGTGGCAATTCAGCAGAAGAAGCTGAATCTCAGCAAGGGAAAGAATATACTTCTGCATATGTTTGTCCTATGCATTGTGAAGGCAGTGGAAGCGATGAACCTGGTCAATGTCCAGTTTGTCATATGGATTATGAGAAGAATGCGAAACATAATTCGCACGAACACACGCATTAAAAAGAACGCCACAAGCCAAAGTAAGTACATATCCTACCAAAATGGCTTGTGGTTTGCTACTATTTCTATATATTTTCTAAATAAACGAATACAATGAAGTATATCCTTTCCCTAATAACCCTAGTTTGTCTCCTTGGCCTAAACCAAAGTTTCGCCCAAAGCATCAAGGAACGCCAAATTGCCCACAAGCAACAATTGGTTCCTCATAAAGCTGAGACAATATCAAAAACACAAGAAAAGCCACAAGGGCTGCAAGTTACTACCCAGTCTTCCTCTGAAAAGCTTGTCAAAACCAAACGAATCCTCTCCTCCCAACAACTCTCTGCAAGAAGTCGCACTCGGCATACTGCTCCACTAAAAGAACAGAACAATATTATCATCAAATAATAAAAGTCCTCAATCATACATGAAAAGGGCGTTTATCCTAATGATAAACGCCCTTTCGCATATAGTAGCAATACCCTACCTACAAGCTCCTGTATGGTAAAATCGTTCAATCATCCTCTTTACCTCTTCTATATCGACCGAACAAACCTCAAAGCCAGAAAAATCAATCGCCAGACGGTCAACAGACTCCATACATAGCCCCATTTTACCGCCCAATACCGCTATACTCAATTGCTTATCCGAATAAGTTGGATGCAACAAGTAAATATCCGCAGACTCATATTCAGGCTCTATATGAGCCCTTAATTCCATTGAAGGGAAGCTCGACTTCACATAGTCAATAAGCGTTTGGGCTATGATAGGTGCTTTCACTTATTCACTAAATTCTCGTATTACGCAAGTCTCGCAAAGTAGTAGAAAACAACAACGTTCTCAATTGACGTTTAATCATTTGACCTGTCTGTATGAACGCTGCACGTTCTGCGCTTGTACCATAGTCTTCTGCATTTAACGGAAGAGATCCTAGACTAGTTGATGAATTCGGGGTCATAATCGCCCCCATTGCCAAATCACTTATCCCACTAAATGCCAGTTCAGATGGATTTGTGAGGTCTACAGAGAGTGTTCCCAATACAAACGAAGGAGTAGTTCTTGATGCCAAGAAACGCTGAGGCATACCCTCACGAGCCAATATCAATTCAAGATGTACAGGAATTTCTAATTCAGAGAAATACTGCCATGTAACAGTCTGATCCATTTCAGTCTCATGTCCACCAGCCCGAATTCTAGGACTAATACGCAGTTCCCGATCCCCTCCATTTCTTAGCATAAGGCTGCCTCGGAAATTCAAAGGTCCTCTCGCTCCTCTAAGGGCATATGTCGTTTGCATATCAATAAACAAAAGTCTGCCTCGTCGTCGAAGTTCATTAGGAATCAGACGTATTCTTCGATATACCTGTCTTAACTCCCTCAACATCTGTTCTGCCCCTGCCACAATATTATCCAAGGCAGAGATTCGGCCTTCTACAGTATCCCGCTCAAATGCCGTTGCAGGATTCGAATCATGCGCTAAATTACGACGCATACCCGCCGATTCGTCCAATACATGCACAGTAGCATTATCTCCTCGACTGGCTCCTGTTTGCCCAATAAGCTCCCCATACAATTGGCCTAATCGGAAGATTACACTACCTCTTTCCGTCATTATATCTCTCAATAAGCCATATTCTGTACGCCGCACAAGCCTATTTAAATCGAAAGGAACATCGTCAGCATGAGATAATGAATTTAACTTAAGTGTGTATTTAATAAACTTATACCCCCACTTTGTTACAGGACTCACAACAACGGCGAGTTCTCCAACTCCACTCGTAATCAATGATTGCCACTGGCTATGCGCACGATTTTCAAAAGCTTCTCTAAAGACATCATTATCCACATGCCAAGCATCATATCGGCGAATCAATGCTTCACTCACTGTCATAATACGGTTAATATACCCTTGAGATACATTTACCACACGATTAGCTTCCCCTGTAATCTGGGTCAATCTCCTATGCGCTCGCATAATATGTCTCTCAAGAATAGTCCCCATTTGGCTATGAGTGGCTCCCTCACCTATCTGCCTTTGGATAAGGGATTGTGGTTTTTGCTGAATCACATGTGTAAGCTCATGCGCCAATAAATGCTTCCCCGACTTCGTATTTGGGTTAAACTTACCGCGATTGAAATATATATTCGAACCATGTGTAAAGGCATGTGCCCCAATCTCTTGGCTCATTTGAATGGCTTCCCCTCCCGTATGAATTTTGACCTGTGAAAAGTTCGCACCAAATGCCCCTTCCATCTCTCGCTGAGTAGTTTTGGGAAGCGAACGTCCGCCTCCTTTGGATGAATTCAGCGTAGAAACAAAAGAAGTAGAAGGAGTATAGCCTGTTCCATTCGTTTTAGCTTGTATACGGCTCACCAATGGATTCCACTTTGTCTGAACTTGCTCCTCATCTTGGCCCTTTCGTTGGATAGACCCAACAGTCGTAAACTTCGTTTGGGGCATAGCCAATCGCTGCACCACTGTATCAGCCATCGAATCCGCTTCTTTCTCGTAACTATCTTGAGGATCTCCTACCTCTAACTTTGCCTGAATAAGAGGCAATTGCACACTCTTATTCTGCCCACGAGATACATCAGCCAAACCATTTGGAAAAGCTTTCTTTCGTTGCAAGGCCGCCACTTGACTCGCAACTGCACGACTCTTAAGCGAATGTGCTAAAGGACTCGTATAGGATGGGAAGAGACTACGTACATACATCGTTTAAAAATTACCTACAAAAGCAAAACAGGATAACAACTCGTTATATAAATAACGAAACAATTAGGAACAATGAACCCAACCTTTAGGTAAAGGCTTACATATCATGAAAAAAACCGTATATATACCTAATTATACAGTTTTAGAGTGCTCTTCCCAATCTAGCCTATTATTTAAACACAACCTTCACCTCTTCTGATTCAATATTACCTGTCCAAATCCCAAACTCTTCACTCAACACATCTCTAGGGCTTTGAAACATTACTTTCATCTTCGCATTCTGACTCTCATCATACAAATCAGGGATTCCTTTCCATTCAGCTGTACTCAAATCCACCTCTAGCACTAGATACTCTCCTGGCTCTAACACCCAAAAATCGGGAAAGTCTCCATCAATATGCTTAGGCTTTTGACGACGAATAGTTGCCCAACCATCTCCAAAATTCGTAATCAACGTCATATTCTGATAACCCCACGAATTCCAGCTTTGCCACAACCGAATAGAACGGGCAGAGATGTTCGTCAACAATACGTGAAATCTACGATACCGATCCAACGAAATGACCCGCTCCCCTTCAGGCGTATTAATAGGGGCAATAACCGTAAGCTCAAGGTCTTGTTGCCGCGTTTGTGCAGATAATTGGGGTACAAACAAGCAAAGAAAAAATACACTAAATAGGATATATACAAATAGTCGCTTCATTTAGACATTGATTTAATGAGACACAAACTTAGTGAATCCGTTTAGGATTTCTGATATACAATTCCAAAGAAATCATAAATAATTCGAATCAGGATAATGCAAATCATTTGCCTATCTTGCAATTCCCTGATGACTATGTACAAATCTATGACCTAAATAACTCATTAACGTTAATAATTGACTATGCAAAACTGTAAGCAATCCCTCTTTCTGCTTCTATGGATATGTATTATCTCATTTGGATACGCTCAAGACCGCAATAGCATCCTTTCTGAAATCAAAAAGCTAGACAAAGAAAAGATTGAACACCAAGAGCGAATCGAAGTGATTGACAGAGAGTTAGAGCAGTTAAAACTAAACCGTGTACGGGTAGACCTCAACCTTAATGGACTCGCTAAGTCGGATGCAGATGCAGCTGTAGCGAACCACTCTATGATCTCCATTGGATACAATGAAAAGCATGAACAGCCCAATTGGGTCGCTCATATGATTACCAGCGATATCCTTGCTGGACGTGTAAAACGTACCAATGACTTCCGCGTTGATTCACTCATACCTTCAGGAACAGCCGTAACCGAAGTCTATTGGGACTCAGGCTACGACCGCGGTCACTTAGCTCCTTCTGCCGACTTCCGTTGGAGCCGCAAAGCCCTCAGTGAATCCTACTTCTACAGCAATATGAGCCCCCAACTCCCCGAATTCAACCGTGGCATATGGGCAGAGTTTGAAAATGAAGTTCGAGAATGGGCTATATATTGTAAGGAATTATACGTCGTCACAGGAGGAATATTAGAAGATGGCCTCCCTACAATTGGCAAACAAAACCAAGTGAGTATCCCCAAATACTTCTACAAAGTACTATTAGATTACCAAGAACCCGAACTAAAAGGAATCGGCTTCCTATTTCCCCATAAAGGCGGCAACGAACCCGTACTCTCATTTGCTGTACCCATTGATAGTATTGAGAAATTATCAGGTGTCGATTTCTTTTACCAACTCCCTGATGATATTGAAGAAAAGCTTGAAAGCACCCTAGACCTTGATAAGTGGCCAATGGATGCCGTATGGGGAGATCCCAAAGACACTCTTGCGCCTATAAAATTGGTTCGAGGCCAAATACGTGCAGAAGACGCAACCCATTATGTGGGGAGTAAGATTACTGTATGTGGCAAAGTTGTTTCTACCCGATATTCAGCGAAAGGCAAAACCAGTCCAACTTATATTAACCTAGACTATCGTTTCCCTAACCAAGTATTTACAGCTGTAGTTCATGGAAAGGATCGAATAAATTTCAGCTACGAACCCGACCAATACCTAAAAGACAAACGCGTCTGCTTTACAGGTCGTGTAGGAGAATTCAAAGGGACTCCCCAAATGATTATTACAGATGAACATAAGGTAGAAGTATTGGACTAATTGGATTTACCCCAACAAAGCGTCTTTTCCACTTCCTCGAATTGTCTTCATTTATATGCTAATTCATTCTAGGGAAGAAACTGTTTTTCGAATCCCATGAATCGAAAATAATTCCTTTCATAGAACCTTTCCTGAGAAAGAGGCTATTTTAATTATTGTATCCCTCTTTTCTATTTGTTAGTAATATGAGCTTTTTAGCTGAAAAAAAGGCATTTACAAGTGTTAGTACTTTGTATATAGATATATATCCCTAGAGGCTACGCTCCCTAAACAAAACGGGATAATATCATTATAATGGCTTTTTTTAACTGATTTGTAGTTTATTAGTTTCCTCCAAACCTTAGCAATAAAAGGTAATAGTACAGAAAAATTCTCGCTTCCTTCATCAGGAATAATGTACTTTTCCCAAAGGGAATCATGATTTTCAGATGAAAGAAAAGTAGTTTTATCTATTCTAATGTTATAAAATGATTCTATACTTTAGCATTAGAAACTCAGGAACACAACATTTTTATTCACTAACGATTGTCAAAGTATTTTTAATGATGCGAAAAGTAGCATTTTTATTATTCTTTTGTTTTGCCCTACTAGCTGTAACTTCTTCTTACACACAAGCCCAAACAGGCGAAGAGGTTAAAGAACTTGTTCATAAAGGGCTTATTGCTGGACTGAAAGACTCGTATCCTCATCATTTTTGCGCTTGCAACAGTTGTAAACACCACTACAATCGAAACCTGAAAGTTGCTAAAATGAAACGGTACAAAGAAAAGATCCTTGTTTGGGGGAAAGCCACAGCGAAATATAGCAGCCTCTCTCGTAGCGATAATGTTTTGATTGAAGTCTACGCAGAGGTAAACCCTAAAACAATGGAACTCTTAGAATTGAAATGGCGACCCACCCCTTGTCTACAATACCGTGTATTAGTCGGCAACTAAATGGGTCTAAAAAATACACTCACTGGTTTTATGTAAATTATAGGTTAGGTAATGTAAAATACATATCTCTGTGTACTGGTCGTACACAGAGATTTTTTTTATTAGAAATAGGCTTTAAAACTTCCTATTGGAATGATTCCCAGTTGGTAACGTATCCGCTCTTGAAGTAATTCTGCGTCTATTCTACGTGCGAATTCATTCTTACGATTGGTTGTATTCTGTGTATCAATTGCCAGCTCCCAACTATACTTCTCTCTGTTTACTCGATAGCTAATTCGGCTATCTAAACGTAAATAATTCGTACCCCTATAACTATAACCCCATTCATTATAATAGATAAGATCTTGCTCTGCTATTGACTCTTCAACATTTAAGGGAATATAAGAAGGGCCTCCCGCCCAAATCAGTTTGGCGTGAATGCCTATCAGTTGGTTTTCTCGTTTACCAATGATAAAGTCTTTCCCAGTAGAGAGATTCACAATGAATCGGCCATCAAAACGTGTACTTACGAATTTGCTTCCTCTCACATTGAACAAAGAACGATAAAGACTGGTATTAGCAAGAATATAATAGTTGTTGGAGAGACGCTTTTCAATCGTAAATTCTATACCATAGTTTCGACCCTGACCTTCATTGATAAGGGTTCGGTTGGTGGTAGATAGGCTTTTTCGGTTAATAACTGAATAGAACTTCGTGGAATCCGCATCTACAGGAATATCATACAAGTATTGGTAATATCCTTCCACCTTAACTGACCAGTCTTTCCAGAAGTTCCATTGATAACCCAATGCAATATGAAAGGCTTTGCTCATCCGAATGTCTTGCTGAACAGGCGTTTCATCCACTATCTTGAAATAGGTACTTAAGCCTTCCAAACGACTATGTAGACCTGTACCAAATGACAAGGATTGATTATCGCGAAACTGCCAACGCATTCCGATTCGAGGCTCAATGGCACTATTGGCATTGAGGAACAAATGCGAAAAGTGGAAACCTGTATTCATCTCTAAGGTTGGCAATATTCGAAACTTCCATTGGCTATATGCTTGTAAGAAATAGGTCATCCCCCCTTCATCTCTCCTAAAGGAATCTTTATTGGCCTTATAATCTCCCTTAAAACGATACTGCAATCGGCTAAGTGTCACTCCCGATCGCAACAGATGCTTTGCATTGAACTTATGGTTATACAGAGAATTGATTCGATAGCTAAATTGCCGAACGAAATCGTCTTCCGTTTTCTTCAAGGACAAATCATCCGTCTGAATTGTGTGTTCTTTATATCCGTGGATATGCCCCCCAACAGATAAAACCGTCTTGATATAGCTTTTTTCATTAAGCAATAGAAAATGTGATATCCCCCCAATCCCGATATTATATGCCTTATCATCTTCTTCTCTATCCGCCTTACTCTGCCAAAGCGTCGAATCTGTGATTGCCTCCGTAAACAAATTGCTTTTGCCTCCTAATCCAAATACCGAAAAGCGCCCTAGCCTCTTTGTAGGGAGATGCAATTTAAAGCTAAAGTCTTGGAACTTCGTCAAGACATCCCCATTCAGGTTATAGCCAATGGTATTGAGCAATGCAATGGTTGAGTAGCGATAATTGACGAGATAAGAGCCTTTGTATTTCCTGCTCAAAGGCCCTTCCGTAGCCACACTCACCCCAATCAATCCCACATGAATATTGTGCTCGTATTTCTCTGTATTCCCATTCCGAAACTTCAAGTCGAATACCCCTGATAGTGCATTACCATACTCAGCAGGGAAAGCCCCTGTCAGGAAATCAGACGTACCAAGTACCTCACTACTCAGCATCATAACGCCTCCACCAGACGCCCCCTCTCCCGCAAAATGATTAGGATTCGGGATTTCGATCCCCTCAAGTCGCCACAGGAGCCCTCTAGGCGAATTTCCCCGAATCACAATCTCGTTAGAAGCATCACTCGTTCCTCTTACCCCTGCAAAAGCCATCGCCATCCGACTAGGATCCATCACGCTGCCCGCATACTTAGCCGATTGAGCCATATCGAAGGAACGCCCACTTACTGTAGTCATCTCATTGACCGTCTGAAAGTTGTCCTTTCTCGCCTCAATCACCACTTCATCCGTTTCCAAGATAGACTCACGAAGCTCAATACGCAAAACGAGCTCTTTACCGCTAGTGAGGAGAATTTCTGGGAGAATGATCTCCTCATAGCCAATCATGCTAATGTGTAAACTTTGCCTTCCAACAGGCACTTTCTCTATCCGAAAAGCCCCTTCAGAATCTGTAAAAGCGCCCTTGAGGGGATTAAGGTCTGTTAGTACAACCTTAACCCCCTCAAGTGGTATTTGTGAAGCCTCATCGACTATGCTTCCCCTTATTGTTTGCGTGATGACCTCTTGTCCTAAAGCGATACAAGACATACCCAACAGCAAGGGAAAAACCACTAGCCAATGTTTCATGCTATATTATCCAAAGAAGTTTACACCAAAGAATCGACTTAATACAGTTAATACGAAGATAGCACCAAGGATTACAGGGCAGATATATCGTAGGGTAAAGTCTAGGTACTTCGCGAGGAAAGTTTCTGAGAAGCCAGGTGCTCCATTCTCAATCTCCGCCATCCAATTCTCCTTACGCCATACATATGCAACAAACACAGCAATTAAAAACCCTCCTAACGGCAAGAATGAATCACTCGAAATATGCTCAACCAAATCCATGAAGCTATTGCTACTCTCTGCTCCAAAATATGTAATGAAACTACTGAAGAACTCAGAGTACCCATTTGCAAGTAGAGAAGGGATACCCAACAAGAAGATTAATCCCGCCATTCCCCATACAGCCTTACCTCGCTTCATTTTATGCTCATCCACCAAATATGCCACAGGAACCTCTAGTAGAGAAACCGTTGAAGTCAAGGCTGCAAAAGAAAGCAATAGGAAGAAAAGTGATCCCACGATGGTTCCCCAAGCCCCTCCTAATGATTCGAATACCCCTGGTAAGGTAACGAATATCAATCCAGCACCTCCTGTAGGCTCTAGACCTTGATAGAATACAAATGGGAAAATCATCAATCCAGCCAAGAAAGCAATTCCTACATCCGCCAAAGTAATCAATGCCGCAGAAGTCACAATATTCTCCTCACGACTCAGGTAACTACCATAAGTAATAAGCGCTCCCATCCCTAACGAAAGAGAGAAGAATGCTTGCCCAAGAGCGTTGTATACAACTTCAAAGGTAATTTTAGAGAAATCTGGGACTAAGTAAAATGCGATTCCATCAGAACCATTCGGCAAAGTCAATCCGTATATAGTCAAGGAAAGGATGATGACAATCAAAGTCGGCATCAGAATTTTAGAAGCCTTCTCGATTCCTTGAGATACTCCCCGCGAAACAATGAAAGCTGTTGCTGCCATAAACACGATGCCATATGCTCCAACCTTAAACACATTCGTAATAAACGTTCCGAATTGGCTTCCTATGGCGAAATTCCCCATGACCATTTCAATGAAGTAGCCCAATGCCCATCCTGCAACCACATTATAGAACGACAGGATCATGATACCCGCAATCACCCCTAAGATACCAATGAAGCGAAATCGGGAGAAGCCCAACTTACTAAAGGCTCCAGCCGCATTCAAGTGGGTAGCACGCCCAATGGTAATCTCAGCCACCATTACGGGATAGCACAGAACAAAACAAAATGCGAGATAGATAAGTACAAAAGCTGCACCTCCACCTCCTCCCACCTCAAATGGGAATTTCCATATATTTCCAAGGCCAACAGCAGATCCTGCGGCCGCGGCAATAAAGCCAAGTCTACTTGAGAAGTTTCCTCTTCCTGCCATGAGTGATAGATTTGGTAACTGGTCAGATAAATGTTACTAATATAATGATAAGCAAATATACAGGAAATTATACGGCAATGTACATTAGATTCGGTTCTTTTGGGGATAACCCAATAGTTCGCCGAATAAATCTTTGTGACGATACACCAATTCGGCTAAGATGAAATCTTCGGGGTAGTCAATATCCAATCCCTCAATCTTATGCATAGGAAAAGGTTGAGGACGACGCCCAATTCGGTGATTGCCTGAATGGATGAAAGACGTTCGAGAGAAGAGAAACATATTAGAATTCTCCTCATATACAGGAGGTAAATCTTGGGTTCTGACGAGCTCATGTAGGCTATGGTTCACAGGATTGCTATGCGCATCATACACCCTTGCTCGAATCTCATTGACCGAATACATAGAGTCATATTGCTCCAGCAAATCAAAGTATTGCTTGGCAGCCTTCTCAATGGTTTGGGAGGTCAAAAGAGGATTCGTGCAATGTGTCTGAAAGAAATGTTCGCCTTCTAAGAGGGAGAGATCATAGGCAATGAGGTCATTCGCATTAATAAAATCCCCGAATAGACGCTCAGGTCTGGGATGAATATGCACCTTATCATAATGTGCGAGGAGGTCTTCCGCGATTTCTGGCGCATCGGTATTGATGACAATGCGGGAAATGCAGGGCGTACGTTGGAGGGTATCAATGACGATATGGTAGAGTGGCCGACCCGCAAACAACTTACTATTTTTATAAGGCAATCGTTGTGACTCCCGTTTAATCGGAACTAAAGCTATCAAAGAATTCATGCGTTTCTATATCTATGCAAAGTTTCCTCAAAGCTATAAAAAGGCTACCAAAATGTATGAGGTTGTATAGGGGAATGTCAGATAAATCTGAAAGGAGCCTAATAGATGAGGTGGTTTTTCCTCCCATCTTTCGAATTAAACATCCCTCTACCTTTTCCTTCTCCAAATTTCGTTTTACTTTTAGCCCATAACCTAGACAAAACCGTTAGGTAAGTATAACTTAACCCTAAACATTATAAAACTATGCTAGTTTTTGACGAAGCTTTGTTGAATGAAGAAAAAAAGAATGGTGAATCTAAGGAATCAACCACTGAAAAAAGCACTACAGAAGAAGAAGTAGTGATTGAAGTTGTAGAACGAACCATCGGAGGTGGTGGCGGGGCAGGTACAGATGAGATTGAAGAAATTTCTGATGACGAAGAAGATAAGCCAGCAGGATAATGAAAAGAGTCCTTTTTCTTTTATGTATTGTAATCGTTGCGGCAGCTTGCCAGCAACGGGTAAGAACGCCCCGTCAAGTGGGCGTTCTTGCTGATAGTGCTATGGTAGTGACAGCACATCCCCTAGCGTCTGAAGTAGGATTGCAGGTATTGAAGGATGGCGGGAATGCGGTAGACGCGGCCATAGCCGTCCAATTTGCCCTAGCCGTGGTATACCCAGCAGCAGGAAATATCGGTGGGGGCGGATTTATGATTCTACGGAAAGCCAATGGCGATGTTTCAACGCTGGACTACCGAGAAATGGCACCCAGTTCGGCAGATCGAGATATGTATCTGGATTCGGCGGGCAATGTGATTGAGGGGTTAAGTTTATTGGGGCAATTGGCGGTAGGCGTTCCAGGTACGGTAGATGGCATGATACAAGCACATGAGCGCATGGGAACCCTCCCTTGGAAACGCCTCGTACAACCTGCAGTCGAATTGGCTGAAAAGGGCTTTGCCCTAACAGCTAGAGAAGCAGGATTGCTCAATGAGAAATACGAAAAGATTCGAGACAATAGCACACGCCCCAATACCTACTCAGCTAAGGACAATTGGAAGAAGGGCGACTCTATTAAGCATCCCGATTTAGCACGTACCCTATCCTTTATCCGAGACCAAGGCAGAGATGGCTTCTATACGGGCTCAGTAGCAGATAGCCTCGTAGCTGAGATGCAAAGGGGCAATGGCATCATCTCCTTAGAAGACCTTGCCAACTACAAAGCCAAATGGCGCGATCCTGTAATTGGGAAATACAAAGACTTTGATATCATTAGTATGGGGCCTCCTTCTAGCGGCGGAATTGTCCTACTGCAAATATTGAAGATGATTGAGGACAAGGATATAGGGTCAATGGGATTCCATAGCAAAGAAGCAATTCACCTATTGGTAGAAGCCGAACGACGTGCCTATGCGGATCGGTCGAAGCATATGGGCGATAAGGACTACTATCCTGTACCCATAGCCGAACTCCTAGAGGGCACATACCTAAAGGAACGAATGGCCTCCTTCAATCCGAATCAAGCCACTCCTTCCGATAGCGTCAAAGCAGGCGGAATCGTTGTGCCAGAGAGTGAGGAGACCACCCACTACTCTATTGTAGATGCACAGGGCAATGCCGTTTCCATTACTACGACCTTGAATGCCTCCTTTGGATCAGGTTGTGTCGTCGGAGGAGCAGGATTCTTGCTGAACAATGAAATGGACGACTTTAGCATCAAGCCAGGCTTCCCCAACCTATACGGCTTAATTGGGGCTGAAGCCAATGCCATTGAGCCAGGCAAACGAATGTTGAGTTCGATGACGCCTACCATTATAGAGAAAGACGATAAACTCTTCATGGTGCTCGGAACCCCAGGCGGTTCAACCATCATCACATCTGTACTACAGACCTTCCTGAATGTAGCCGAATTTGGTATGGGGATGCAAGAAGCTGTTGCGGCTCCACGCTTCCATCACCAATGGGTTCCAGAGCTTGTATTCCATGAAGAGGGCGCATTTAAGCCCGAATTACTCGAAGCCCTCCAGAATATTGGACACGCTCCCAAGCAAAGAGACTACATTGGCCAAGTAGAAGCCATATGGATAAGAGAAGATGGAAAGATAGAAGGAGGGGCGGATATAAGAGGAGATGACACGGCTGTTGGATATTAACACACGTTCATACAATAGGTAGATATACGATAGGTATATCTACCTACGTTGGCATGAGATCTGTCGTTATTAGGGTGTAACCCATTGATTAAGAACACTACCCTAAACTACTACAGACCCATGACAATCCGAATCCAAACAACCTTCGCACTAACCCTTTTTGTAATTTGTGTAAGCTTCATTAGCTGTGGAAAAAAGATCCAACAGAACGACACCGCCTTATCTAAAAAACTCGAAGCCCCTAAGTATGAGCCTACAACCTTCAGAGGAAACCTCGCACACACAGGCGTATATGACACAGAAGGTGTCGAATCACTGAACGAACTCAAGTGGAAGTTCAAGAGTAAAAGGCGTGTCATCGCTGCTCCTATCATCGTAGACGGAACCCTCTACATAGGAAGTGAAGACCACAACTTCTACGCGATTGATATAGAGACAGGAGAAGAGAAGTGGAAGTTCAAAACAGGCGATGAGATCGTTTCTTCTGCTACTATTCACGAAGATTTGTTGTTTTTCGGCAGTACAGACCGCTATATGTACGCTGTAAACCGCAAAACAGGCCAAGAACTCTGGAAATTCAAGACAAAAGATAAAGTAGGATCTTCTCCTGCATACTTTGACGGAATCGTATACTTTGGCAGTGGCGACAAGCATTTGTACGCAGTAGATGCTAAGACAGGACAAGAAAAGTGGAAGTATAAGACCAAAGGCTTTATTTCGTCTTCGCCTGCAATCATTGGAGATACCATTGTATTTGGGAGTTTCGACAAGCGTGTATACGCAGTCAATATGAAAACCCAACAACAGCTTTGGAGCTATAAGACACGAAATCTCGTATTATCGTCGCCAGCGATTGCTTATGGAAAGGTATATATCGGAAGTTTCGATCAATATATGCATGCCATAAACCTCCACACTGGAAAGCGTGAGTGGAGATTCAAGACACGTGGCAAGGTGGTTTCTTCTCCTGCAGTGGTAGATAGTACCGTATATGTAGGAAGCTTCGATAAGTATATGTATGCAGTAGATGCCATGACAGGAAAGCGCAAGTGGCGTTTCAAAACAAATCGATTGGTCATCTCGTCTCCAGCCATTGCAGAAGGAAATATGTTTTTTAGCGGCGACTCCCATCTGTATGCTGTAGACAAGAAAACAGGCGAACTAAGTTGGAAGTACAAAACGCCTGAGCATGTAGATTCGTCTCCTTCTATCGCAGATGGAGTTGTTTACTTCGGAAGCCGAGAAGGAAATCTATACGCTGTTCAATAAGGTAGAAACTCATGATGTAATATATATTCCCCCACTAGACATTGCCTAGTGGGGGATTTTCTTTATGTATCGGATCGCTAAGCGAATCGATTATTCAACAATCAGTTTCTTATAAGCAGTACGTGTACCATTGCTAATCTGCACAAAATAAATACCCTTACTCACGCCCTCAAGCGATATGGTTTGGTCGAGGGTTTGGGTAGGAGAAGCGATTTTGTGCGAGAATACACGTTGGCCACGGAGGTCGAAGATGGCGAGTTCGAAGCGAGAGGCCTCTGGGAAGGAGCCGAATAGCTGGAAGGTTCCTTGGTTCGGATTCGGATAGAGGCTGATTTGCTGCGCAAATAGGTCATCTTCAATGCTTGTAATGGTAATCGTTACTTCTGTAGAGAAGGTATCATTGCCACATTCATTCGATACAATGAGCATCACTGGATACGTACCCGACATCTCATATGTATGGCTTGGGTTTTGGTCAGTACTCATATTGCCGTCACCGAAATCCCACGCCCAAGTCGTTGTATTCGACGAATTATCCGTGAACATCACCGAAGAAGTATCCGTAGTAAACGAGAAGTCGGCCATTGGTCCTTCCAATATTGTGATATCAATCTCATCAGAATCCATACAGCCTTCTGCCGTTGCCACCTCTACAGAGTAGGTTCCTGTTTGGGAAGCAGTGATTGTTTGGGTAGTCTCATTGGTAGACCAAAGATAAGACGCCCCTGCATTGCCCGCATCCAACATGATTGCTTCACAAGAAGAGGTATCATTGCCCAGCATTACATCAGGCGTTATGCCAATGACAAGGTCAATATCATCTGTATCCGTACAGCCATCTGCATTGGTTACCGTCACCGAATAAGAACCCGAAGCCGTAACCGTCAGGAATTGGGTGGTATCTCCTGTAGACCAATCATAAGCAGAACCAATATTGCCCGCATTCAATAAGTACTCATCGCAGTAGGTGCTGTCTTGTCCAAGATCAACATCTGGACTAATTGACGCATCAACCATAATGGTATCCGTACCCGCACAACCCGTTGGGAAGCTTACACTTACATAATATTGGGTATCATTGGCATTCGTGGTGATGGTTTGGGTGGTATCTCCTGTACTCCATTGATAGGATGCCCCTGGGTTTCCTGCATCTAGGGTGATGCCAGTCCCTGCACCATTGTCGCACAATAGGGTGTCTGCTCCCAGCGCAACCGTTGGGGAATTGCTGACCGTAACCGTAACCGAATCCGTATCAGAGCAACCATTGAAAGTAGTAAGGGTCGCACTATAGATACCCGCAGTCGAAACGACAAGGGTTCCATTGGCCGAACTATCACTCCAAAGTACTGTATCAAAGAAACCAGGGTTGGCATCAATCACCGCAGAAGAACCTTGACAAATGCTAATATCGGCCCCTAGGTCAAGGAGAGGTGCGAGGAGAACCGATACATCCGTTTCGGCACTTGCCACACAATTGTTGCTATCTCGCACAGTTACAGAGTATAAGCCAGGGGTAGTTACATTGATAGAGGAAGTCGTTTCGCCCGTATTCCATTGGAAGGAAGAGAAATTATTGGTTGCATCTAGAACGAGTACCTCATTGGTACAAATGCTATCCGTTGGCCCTCCAATATCGATAGGGATAGGGCTATTACATACTGCACGTACATTCACCTCCATAAAAGGATCTTCGATATCATTAAAGCGGAAGTCTGACCATGTATTCCCAAGAATCTCATAGCCTCTATTGGCAAAAGGAGGATTGGTTTCTACGCCAATAGAAATAGCCTCTCCTGTCATATAGTATCCGACATAGAACCCACCTGAGGTAATGGTAATCGGATTATTAAAGGTAATGGTATTCCAATCTCCTGCGATAAAGTCAATAGACGCAAGCGCGGCAGAATCCAACAAGGTTCCTTGTCCTGCTGGGCCATCATCATCAAATACCTTTACTTCGGCAGCCGTTGGGCCGAATATCGTACCTGTAGAGAACAAGAATAAATCTACCGATTCGATTTCTATGGGGTAGAAAGGCGGTTCGATATAGATACCGAGCCCGTCATCCGCATCCCCACCAGACCAACCCACTGTTCCCCCAATCACCGCAGCCGTTCCATTCCAATAGGTCAATGCCATCGTAGGGAGCGTAGTATCCACCGCAATCATTTCCACTGTCCTAACATCATTGCTGATATTGATATCGCTCGAATTGGTTGTTTCTACCGTATAGCTATAAGAGCCTGGAGCCGTTGGGGTGTAGCCAGTCGTAAAATCGATCGTTTCTGTTGCCCCAAGTAGTAGGGTATCGACATTCCCCATATCTGTATGGAGCACAGTACCGAGTCCATCCGTGATTTCGAGGGTAGCTGTGGTGGGGGTTGTCACATCCACATTCCCCACATTGGAGACTTCGGCACTCCCCACAACCGCGGCTCCATTGACGGAGGTAAAGAATCCGCCGTTCCTATCATTCTTCACTTGGGTCGGTTCGACATCGGGCACATTTATCAGCACCGTTGGCGGATAGAAGAACTTAATGGCGAAGTTCGGATTGGGAAGCGTATTGTTCGTAATCTCCAGCCCAATGTTTCCTGTTACGTTCTCAATCCCAATCATAATAGGATTTTGGAAAGCATTGTAGACAGGATCCCAACTACCTGTTTGGTTAAGGTATTGGAAAGTGATAGAAGAATCTACACTTGAGAAGATTACTTGAAAGGAATTTGCGCCTCCATATCCTGCCGCATTGTTAATCCAGAAGGGAGCATCTACATAGGATACAATGAAGGTATCGATGAAGTTTGAGTAGGTGTACACTTGGCCTGGATTTCCTGCTCCTGCAAAGCTAAGGTCTGCGAGGAAAGGCGCAACGAAGTTGTTGTTCGCATCAACGGTCGGGATATTCGGGAATCCGATTCCTGTAGAAGAGATATTGAGGGGTTGGAAACCAATGTATCCATTAGACCCGATATATATATCTGTATAATCAGACCAATAGTAATGAAAGTCAATTTTCATATCAATGGGTCCAACAGAGTTATCATCACCCAATCCACCAATTGGGATCCCGATATTGGTAATATCAATCCAATTAAATACAGGTGCATTAGGAGAAGGATCATTGGACATAATCCATGTGTAGCCATATGAATCGGGGCCTCCAGACGATTGGGAGAAACTTGTGAAAGAGAGCCCAAATACACACATTAACATGAGTAGTAGCTTTTTTTTCATACTGAGATGTTTGGGTTTATGTTTTGTTGATTAGTGGGGAGAAGATTTACTCCCTTTTGTTAAAGATACCTTTTACGTTGTAATTATCCATGATAAAATGCGTGAATTGCCCGAATGGGACAATTGGCATCTTCGAGGATCATAAGCCTTGCGCCGCGTGCAAGGGATGCAAGACACGAGGATCATAAGCCTTGCGCCACGCGCAAGGGAAGCAATCCTCGTGGATCATAAGCCTTGCGCCACGTGCAAGGGATGCAAGACACGAGGATCATAAGCCTTGCGCCACGCGCAAGGGATGCAAGACACGAGGATCATAAGCCTTGCGCCACGCGCAAGGGAAGCAATCCTCGTGGATCATAAACCTTGCGCCGCGTGCAAGGGATACAAGACACGAGGATTATAAACCCTACGCGCCGTGGAGAGAAAGCAATCCTCGTGGATCATAAACCCTACACGACGTGGAGAGTAAGCAATCCTCGTGGATCATAAACCCTACACGACGTGGAGAGTAAGCAATCCTCGTGGATCGTAAACCCTACACGACGTGGAGAGCAAGCAATCCTCGTGGATTATAAACCCTACGCGCCGTGGAGAGCAAGCAATCCTCGTGGATCATAAACCCTACACGGCGTGGAGAGCAAGCAATCCTCGTGAATTATCCCTCTGCATAAATCTGAAGAAGCTTTTTTCGCTCTATCTCCCAATTAAGCACCTGAGCAGCCACTTTACAAGCCGCGACCTTTTCTTGATAAACGGATGGTTCAAGAAGGGTAAGCACTTTATTGGCCAACTGTTGGGGGGTTCGGTTGGAGTTGGGGAGGATGTCCCCTATATGGTATTGTTCGACAACCCTACGCATCTCGGGTAGGTCTGCCACAATACAGGGAACATGAGATTGGACGTAGTCTACGACTTTATTGGGGGATGCGTAATGGTAATTCGCCCCACGGTCTTCTTCTAGGCTGAAGCCAATGGAGGCCTGCTGGGTGACGAGGTGTAGGGATTCGAAGGGGATTAGGCCTTTGAAGGTAACCCGAGTCATTAGCTTCTCCTGTTGAACCAATTGTTTAAGCTCTCCTTCAATATCCCCTCCTCCAGCAATCCACAAGTGGATCTCTTGCGGCAAGTGATGCATGGTTTGAATCATCAGTTCAATCCCTCGCCCTATATTCAAAGAACCTTGGTATAGCAGAATCTTTTGGTTGATATCCTTCGTATTAAGAGGAGGAGTTTTGGGGAGCGGAAGGTTCTGAATTACTTGAACAGGAACCTTATACTTCTCCGTGAAGATACGCGCAAGGGAAGGGTTTACGGTATAGGCAGTTTGGAGCTTGGGGAACAACCATTGTTCTAACCGAAGCCAAACGGCTCTTGTTTGGGGACGTTCAATGAGTTCTGGAACCTCCGTAAAGAGTTCGTGCGAATCAAAAATGAGACGAACGCCCTTGATACGTGCCACCCAATAATTAGGGAGTAGGGTATCAAGGTCGTTCGCATTCAAGATATCCGCCTTTCTAAACAGCAGTGCCCAAAAGAGGCGGAACATATATTCTATGTAAAACAGTTTTCCTTTCTCAAAGAAGAGCTTCATCCTATGGGTCTTGTAGTTTCGAGACGCGAGGGGGAGAGAAGAGCGTTTTTCTCGTCCAATGACCAATACATCATACCCCGCTTCCTGTAGGCTGCTTGCGATTCGATGGACGCGCTGGTCTCTCACCAAATCGTTAATCACCGATAGGATAACCCGCATGTATTAGAATTCGGCGTTTTTCGGACTACGTGGGAAAGGAATTACGTCGCGAATGTTCCCCATACCCGTCACGAATTGCACCAATCGTTCAAATCCCAATCCGAATCCACAGTGAGGAGCCGTACCAAATTTACGCAATTCGAGGTACCAATATAGCTCATGTTCCTCCACATTCATTTCCTTCATTCGTCGTACCAGCACATCCATTCTTTCCTCCCGTTGAGATCCTCCAATCAATTCGCCTATGCCTGGGAATAGCACATCCATAGCCGCAACCGTCTTATCATCCTCATTCAATCGCATATAGAAGGCCTTAGCATCCTTCGGATAATCCCGCACAATCACAGGGCACTTGAACTTCTTCTCTACAAGATAACGTTCATGCTCTGATTGAAGGGCTTTCCCCCACTCTACAGGATACTTAAAGCGTTTCTTTTTGTAAGGCTTAGACTTCTTAAGCAATTCAATGGCTTCGGTATAGGTAATCCGAACGAAGTCATTGGCCAATACAAATTCGAGGGTATCCTTGAGGGGCATTGGACGACGATCCTCCTTCTTCATGTTCTTTTCCTCTCTTGCAATACGATCATGCAAGAACTGAACATCATCAGGGTAATTGTCCATGACGAACTTAATGCAATACTTCAAGAAGTCTTCGGCCAAATCCATATCATCTTGAAGATCAGCAAATGCAATCTCGGGCTCAATCATCCAAAACTCTGAGAGGTGACGACTGGTGAAAGAATACTCAGCACGGAAGGTTGGGCCGAATGTATATACTTTCCCCATGGACATTGCCCCTACTTCTGCCTGTAATTGGCCTGATACCGTAAGGTGGGTTCCCTTTTCGAAGAAGTCTTGCTTCCAATCTACCTCTCCCTCCTCGGTCTTTGGCACATTGTTCAAATCCAAGGTTGTTACACGGAACATCTCCCCTGCCCCTTCGGCATCACTCCCTGTAATGAGGGGGGTGTGCATCCAATAATACCCTCTATCATGGAAGTATTTGTGGATGGCATATCCTAAGCCGTGTCGAATTCGGAAGATAGCCGAGAAAGTAGTGGTTCGCATACGAAGGTGCGCTTTCTCACGTAGGAATTCGAAGCTATGCTTTTTGGGCTGAATGGGATATTCAGATGGATTGGACGCCCCCAATACCGTGATTTCAGACGCGAGCAGTTCGACTGCCTGTCCTGATCCCATAGATTCAATTAGGGTACCTTTGATCGCCAAGGCAGCTCCCGTAGTAATCTGTCGGAGGAGGTCTTCTGAATAATTCTCGAACTCTACTACTACTTGTAAGTTCGAGAGGGTTGATCCATCATTTAGGGAAATGAAGCGGTTTGCCCGAAAGGTTTTCACCCAACCTTTGACCAAGAGCTCTTGGCCTTCGGCCTTTGTGGCCAATACGGCCTTTATGTCAGTTCGTCTCATTGTTTGTTCTATCCTAGATGCACAAAAATACAGGATGCAAATTTGCGCCCTGTATTCGTATATGTCAAGTTATTTTGAGGGATTGTGCTTTATTCTTCGATTATGAGGTATACATCTTCATTTTTTCGCTTCATCCAGTATCTTTCTCTGGCAAAACGCTCTAGTTCTTCTTGGTTGTTGAACAATTTATCTCTTTCATAATCGATTCGGGCAATGCCTTTTTCATACATGGCTTTGTCCTTTCGCAATTGTTCAATCTTATAGCTCATTCTACGTTGGGAAAGCAGGTTGTATCGGTCGAAAAATAACATCCACATACCCGAAACGAAGATGGCAATAACATATTTATTTCGAATAAATGGGATCAATCTATCTAGCATTTTCTATTGCGTATTAGCTTATTTCTTTTCTCAAATATACGGCTTTCAGGAGGAAAAAGAAAACCTAATAGGATACGAATGCTGCTTATTTATCTTTCGTCTTTTGCCATTCGAGCACGTATTCAATCAGTTGTTGGGGTTCGTATTTATATACCTTAGAAGGGAACTCAAAGGCATTGCCTTCCAAGGACAGGCCCATGATGCCAAAAGGGGAAGGAGGGTTATTGGTATGCAGGCCTGTGAGCTGTTTAATCTCTAATGGCAGGCTCGAAAGCTGGTTATGAAGTAGTTCGAGGAAAGACAGATTCGTCAATTGCCCAATCTCAGGGGGAAGCGCTGCAAGTTGGTTTCCTTCAAGCGAAAGGTAGATAAGCTTTTGGAGCTTCCCTATTTCAGGGGGGAGCGTTTGGAGCTTATTGTTCCAAAGGGTCATTCGCTCCATATTAGCCAATAACCCAATCTCTGGGGGCAATTCGGTTAGCTCCATACAATGTAAAGACAATTCATTCAGCTTAGTAAGCTGTCCAACCTTAGGCGAAAGGATATCAATCGGGTTCCTTCCCAAACAAAGGCTTTCCAATTGTGTGAGCTCCCAAAGGCTTTCAGGTACAGAGGTGAGTTGATTTTCTCCGCTAGATAGTATCGTAAGATGTTGGAGGTTCCCTATACGCTCAGGAAGAGTCTGTAATTGGTTTTCCTCCAAGAACAAGGTAGAGAGTTGGGTAAGCTCACATATCTCATCTGGTAATTGCCGTATTTTATTTCTAGATAAGCCTAACCACTCTAGATTATTTAGATGCCGTATTCCTTCAGGAATATACGTCAAGGCATTGTCACTGATATCCAAGCGCGTAATATGCGATAAAGATGCAATCTCTTGGGGGAAATCCTCTAGTTCCAAATAGGCCAAGTTCAAGCTTGGATCCTTCGTCTCTTTACATTGCTCAATTCGTCTTAGGGCTTCGGCATAATGCGTACTCATACTTCGGTTAGTCTAAACGTTTATAGGCTCCCAATAGGTCTCTATCAATAATCACATCCCCCTCATCATCAAAATAGAACATCGGTTCAAACTTCGCATTCCATATAATCTCGTCAAATTGATAAGACGAACGTACATATACGTTTTGACTAAAGGTATCATCGAATGCTTTGATGATGATCATAAACTCAACAGCATCACGTTCTAAATCCTTGCAATTCAGTCCATAGAGGGGGCTTGATTTATCTATTACATGAACGAGTGTCCAATTGAGGGGGAAGAAGTTTACTTTATTGTGTTGGAGTTTAAGTTCGGCGAATCTCCTTACAGGCTTTGCTCCCTTGCGGTCTATCCATGAGAAGCTGGTTTGGGTTTCGAGTTCTATGAGTTGGTTGGTTCGGCCATTGACAATCCGAAACATGAGGGCATCATTGCCATCCTTCCACGGTACAATCAGTGCTTTTTCACTAAAAAGGATACGAGCAGAAGGACGGGTAAAACGCCCATACATCAAACCCGTTGCTAAGGCTACTGATAGCAAACCGACTAGGGCTTCTAAGGAGGCAAGGCAATTGGTAAGGGGATTCATGGGGCTCATGGCTCCATATCCTACGGTTGTGAAGGTTTGGACGCTAAAGAAGAAAGCCGCCGACCAATTATCAGCCCATGTTCCTAGAGTAATCCCCGAAAGGTATTCGACCCCCACCGCCACATATAGGCTCGCAAATAGGGAGTTGATTGCGATATAAATACCGAATACCAATGTCCAGAACTTCCACCAAGGCATGGCAATCATGGTTTGGAAGGGATGTGCATCTGCCCATCGAAAGTTCTTTTGAATGACATTGAAAGAGCCATCTCTATTGATCAATCGTTTGACCTTCTTCCCTACCCTTCCCCCAAAACCGAGATCAGAATGCGAAGAGCCTTGGGGAGCCTTATTTCCATCAATGCCTTGTGCTTTTGCCATATATCTTCTTATCTATCAAGCTGTATGATGCACCAAAACCCTGTCCCAATCCTTCCAGACAGGTTCATAGCCTTGGGCATAGAGCATAGCTGCGATTTGTTCGGGGCTACGCTCATCGGATATTTCAAACTGTTCGAGTGCAGATTTGTTTGAAGCATATCCGCCAGGGTTGGTTTTGGAGCCTGCACTCATAGAAGTTATGCCCAACTTGATGATATGGTTACGGAAGTGTTCGCTTTCACGGGTTGAGAGCGACAATTCGACCTCCTCATTGAAGATTCTATAAGCACAAATCAGTTGTACCAGCTCTCTATCGCTCATATTGGACTTCAGTTCAATGCCTCCTGCACAAGGCCTTAAGCGTGGAAAGGAGAGCGAGTATTTGGTTTGCCAATAGGTTCTTTCGAGATAGTCAAGGTGCAATGCACAGAAGAAGCTATCCGTTCGCCAATCCTCCAACCCAATCAGCACACCTAGCCCTATCTTATGCACCCCTGCTTTCCCCAATCGGTCGGGCGTATCCAATCGATAGTCGAATTTTGACTTCCGCCCCTTCGGGTGATGCTTCTTATAGTTAGCTCTATGATAGGTCTCTTGATATACCAATACAGAATGCAGCCCATGGGGAAGTAGTTCTTCGTAATCCTTCTGATTTAAGGGCTGAACCTCCATAGAAACATTCGAGAAATAGGGTTGAATGAGTTCGAGGACATGCTTAAAGTAAGAGACTCCGACCTTGCGGTTTGCTTCGCCTGTTACGAGCAAGACATGGTCATATCCATATGATTTAATGACCTCTACCTCTTTTAGAATTTGTTCGTCATTGAGTGTCAATCGCTTAATCGGGATATTCAGGCTGAACCCACAATAGGTACAAATGTTCTGGCACTCATTCGATAGGTACATCGGAACATACATCTGAATCGTCTTCCCAAACCGCTTCTGCGTAAGTTGGTGGCTTAGCTGTGCCATGGGTTCGAGATATGCCATTGCCGCAGGAGAAATCAGGGCTTTGAAGTCTTCTAAATCCCGCCTTGTTTTCCCTAATGCAATCTCTACATCCCGAGCGGTTTTGGCATATATGCTTTCTTCGACTTCCTTCCAATTGTATTGGTCAAATGTGTCTTTGAAGTTTCGCATCATATAGAGTCAAGTTGATTGGCTGTTTGTAAGGTAAAGGTAGGGAAATTTGGGGAGGAAAAGATATTGAATACGATAGAGGGATTCCTTATCTTACCATAAGATACGCTACTATCATGCCTAAACTCTCCCAATACCATATCAATGGGCTCCCCCTTCCTCCTCTCCTAATTGAACTCATAGAACAGGATAAATGGGTACATCCAGGGAAAGCAATGTTGGATCGAGTAATCCCCTTCTTTAGAAGTGAGGTGGTTTTCCTACAGACAATAAGGGGGATGGTATTCGAATCGGGCTTAACCCAACGGGATTTCAAGCTTTGGCACGATCACTACCCACATATGTTCGACTTCCACAGCGACTTCACCCAACGGGAGAACAAACTGCCATGGCGAGATGCAAAGTATTCTTTCTTCATCGCAACTTGTGCTTCCCCTGGAGATGATATTGCCATTGCCCTAGATTATCGCCTTTCTATGACGAAGCCTCGTGTCATTGCCTGCAATTGGCATACAGATATACAGGGCTGCCCTTGGGAGATTGTTAGCCCTGATTTTCCTTCTTTCGCAAAGACCATTGGCCTTATATAAACTTCTAACATACAGTAATTATGAATGCTCGTTACCTCCTCATTCCTCTTTTATTACTATGGGCTTGCCAACCACAGGCACAACAAGTTGAAACCATTGAAGGCTTTCCGCTCTCTGAGGATTCCTATAAGCAAGAGCTACTAGAGCAATTGAGGGATTCGGTGGATGCACAAGTCTATAAGCGGTTAAATAGCATTGTCGCAATCAAAGGAGGGAAACTATTGTTTGAAGAATATTACAATGGCACCAAACGCCGACAGGTTCATGATGTACGCTCTGTGGGAAAAACATTCGCCTCGGCTACCCTAGGAATTGCCATAGAGGAAGGGCATATCAAATCTGTCGATCAACCACTATCCGACTTCTACGACTTGAAGCAGTATGCGCATTATAATGAGGCCAAAGCAAATGTCAAGTTGAAGGATTTATTGACCATGAGCAGTAGTTTTTTAGGGGATGACAATAGCTATGAGTCGCCTGGCAATGAAGGGAATATGTACCCACAGGAGAATTGGGTAGAATGGGCATTGAACCTCCCCATGGATAGTAGCCGTGTGTCTGGAGAAAGTTGGGCGTATTTTACTGCGGGGGTGGTTATCTTAGGGGATATATTGGAGCAAAATGTACCGAATGGATTGGAAGAGTATGCAGATGAAAAGCTATTCGGCCCCCTAGGCATTAATCGGTATTTCTGGGAATATACGCCTCAACGGGTCGCCAATACAGCAGGCGGCATTCGCCTTACGCCTCTTGGCTTTGCCAAGTTCGGACAACTGTACCTACAAGATGGCAAATGGGGCGATCAACAAATATTGCCCGCACAGTGGGTGAAGGATAGCCATACAGCTTACCTAACGGCCTATGGGCCTAATGAATATGGCTACCTATGGTGGATTAAGTCATATGAGGTTGGGGATAAGTCCTATAAGACTCATTATTGTTCGGGCAATGGAGGAAATAAGATATTCGTTTTCAAGGAATTGGATATGGTGATTGTGGTAACGGCAAGTGCCTACGGCCAACGCTATGGGCATCGCCAAATCGATGATATCATGCAACGATATATATTGCCTGCTGTCATATCCCCCTAAAAACTAAAAAGCGGGAGCCCCCCATTGGGCTCCCTAAATACTGATTCAGCACATTGTCCCTAATGTTATCTTCCTTCTATTCCTTTAAGAACTTCTTTTGGTCTTTAATTCCTCCATAGTCAATCTCTACGAAGTATAAGCCTTGCTCAAATTGGTTTATATCAATGGTTTCGTGTTCATCCCGATCATCAGTTTTTCGGTATCTCACTTTACCATTCATATCATAGATGGTCAGCCCAACTGATGTCACATCTACCAATCGATAGTCAATATCCAGTACCCCCTTAGCCCGAACAGGTACAATTGTCCAAGGGATAATCCGACGAATTCTCACAATTTGAGAAGTAGTGTCTCGACAGCAAGTGGTACTATCGACATCATATACAGAGATAAGGTTCACGATATAGGTTCCTGGGAAAGAATAAGAATGGTTGATGGATGTCCCCGTACCCAGCGAGTACCCTGAAGATCCATCTCCAAAGTCCCAGATAGAATAATTCCCATAGGTAGAGTTATCTGTGAATGTAACCGTTCCGTTTGAGTAGTGGGTTCGTTGGAAGTCTGCCTCGTGGAATAAACAAGGATCCACATCCACGACAATAGAGTCGCAATATTCAGCCTTACAGCACACGCCATCTGGCAAGAAAGCGAAGATAGACAAGCATACTTCATACACCCCATTACTATCAAACGTATGGGATACACTCGAATCGGGGTGTAGAGTAACCTCCGTACCATCCCCAAAGTCCCATATTACGAAATCGATTTGTAGGCCTGTTGAAAGTTGATTGAAGAAATAAGTGTTTAGGACATTTGTATCTACTGCGAAGTCTGCATTCAAGGCCATGACATCGCAAGTTTGTACTTGCATCCCACATTCAATCGATTCGACTCCAGAACTTTGAGCAGACAGATTTGTGGGCGATGTCTGAGAAGTTGGAAGATAACTATGAGAAGGAGCAGTTAAGGCTTGCACTGTATTCGGAACCTCAATGATACCTAGCGGTCCATTATCACAGCTTCCCCCATTCACCAATCCTTGTAAATCAGCTCGCCCAATAATCAAATCATTGTCTCCACTCGCATTGGTTTTTCCCACGAAGTAAATATTCCCCTTGAATTCAACAGCTGTATTTCCTCCCCCAATAATATATACGCCATCATCTCCTGTAGCTGCATCCTCTTCTGCAGCCCCACCATAAGACCGCTCCCATTGTATATCTCCATCCATATTCATCCCTAAAAGAAACAAGTCTCTATCTACAAGCCCATATTGGTCCGTTGTTGAACCATACAAAATATACCCTCCCGCAGGACTTATGACCATACTAGAAACCCTTTCCCCTTGGGTTGAAGGAACGTCCAATTCCTTTGCCCAAATTAGATTTGTATTTAGGTCATGTTTCGAGATAAAAATTCTCCAATCTCTGTTTAGACTTCCATTTACCCCCATATCTCCATGGGTAACCATCATAATAGTAGAATCCCTATCATCAAAAAAGACTTCCGAAGGATACATACGTGCCGATCCAGTGCTGTGTTCGAAATACATATTCTCATTCAATGGGGTATGATATGACGTTAACTTTGTCAGGTGTGCTCTCATATTATTTCCACCTGCATGAATAACCCGTTTGATAGCATACAAATCACCTCCATGAAATGGGGAAAGCGCAGTGATACCATAGTAGGTATTATCCCCAGAGCCTGTCGCATAGGTGTTTGATCCCCAATACACCTCCGCTCCATTCCCCAAATCCAGACGCAAAAGATAGGCCTGCGGGGGATTAGGAAATCCTGTTTGGATTTGTCCTGCTACCATAATGGTCGAATCATTAGACTCAACAAGGTCGAATAAGAATAAGCCTTGGGGGTGTGATTGTGCCCCTGCCCATGATTTTACCCATGCAAAAGATTGATTATCTATATCATACCGAAAAACATAATTCTCATCTGCTCCAAACGATTTCACCCTTACCAGTCCTAGAAGCATTCCTTCATGGTCAATACGCATCTTCATAAGCTTATTTTGCCCATTGCCAAATAGGAATGTACGATCCCAATTTACGAAGCCTGTCCCATTCATACTTATCAACAAAATGCTATCTCCTCGCATTCCCCCAATAATAAGTTCATTAGATCGTTTCACAATTTGCCGACCTTCTTCCTCCACCCCAACATTTCCATACGTCTCCCAAAAGGTCTGCCCTTTTAGCATACTAATTCCGAGAATAAAAGCAAGTAAAACAAAGGCTAGTCTTTTCATAGTTATTGTTCGATAATAAAACTAATAGATATATAGAAGGGAATTGCCCTTCATGAAATTCATAATATATGTCATATATCATCTCCTAGGCTTCCTATGCCAATAGGAAGGAAGCCCAATAGTAAAGACAAAAGATTGACCATCAGAATATTATATATGTATTCTGAGATGCCTAACAGATGTTCAGCATTGACCAAAATGTGTGTCTATCACATCTTGATGATTGTGTCGAATTTATATAAAAGGAATTAAGAAGGGAAGTTTACCCATTGTAGTTACGATAGTTTTTTTGTTCTGTATAAAGTTGTCTGCCTACATAGTACGGTAAAAAAATTGAGAAAAGCAACTCTATAAAACAGTAAATTACATTTCTACTAAGAAATCATAGAGGATTAGTCTTCCTTCTCCAACCATCTTCCATCAACCTCCGTATCCACAAAGACAATCACCCTTTTAATCCTTTTAATCATGAAGCAAATTATTACAAAACTCATCTTACTCTTACTAATGGGAAGTTTGGGCATAGCACATGCCCAACTTCTCAACACTGATTTCGAACAATGGGAAGATGCCGCCTGCGGAATGTATACTCCAGATTCGATTCCTACAGGTTGGAATGTCTGGTGCTCTTGGCCCCTAGCCTATCAATCAGGCTTTTTTAGAGACCAACAGAATGCCATCAGTGGGAACAATGCAATTATTCTCTCTCCTGCAACTATTGGGGATTTCGCGCCTATGCAAATGCCTACTCTTATGATTGGTAAGACGCCGATCTCTGCCGACCCCGAAACCATTACGGGCTTCTATAGATATACGACTTCCAGCACAACCGATTCGGCAGCAATCTATGCATTGTATACCCAATATGACAATACAACAGGGCAGGTAGACACCCTCCAAATTAATTGGCTGAAGCTCGGCCCCGATTCTAGTTATGCACATTTCTCCTTCACTGTTCCTCCCTTAGCAGCAGGAACTGCAGATACCGTTACCATTATCTTCTCCTCACAATTCCGACATCCTGATAGTGTGTTGGTTCCTGTATTTGGATATGGAGATGATGGCTTCTTGACGATTGACAGTGTCAATGTCAGTTATCGTATTACCAACATAGAGGATGAATTGGCAGAACAGTTTAGCATTCAGCAAGACCTCGCCCAATCAAAAGTCTGGTTATCCTATGCAGGCTCCCAACCCTTGGGTACCCATGCCTCCGCTGAATTGTACAATATAACAGGTCAAAGGCTCGCTAGTTTGGCGTTGAATCCTGCACAAACAGAAATTGATCTCAGTTCATACGAACCAGGCATCTACCTCTTGCGAATTAAGTACAAAGATAAGTGGATTATGAGCGAGAAAATCATCCGATAAATTCGTACCTTTATTATATGAAAGAAAATGGGAGCCCCTCACAAGGTCTCCCATTATTTATTACCACAAGTCAAAACAAGATTTAGATAAATAAGGACAATGTCCTTAAATAAGATGTTCATTTACCAAACCTCAGAGACAGCATTTTTGTTTAGCAAACGCAGTAACAAGACTTAACTTTCAGCAATATTATCCCAATAAACATCCAACTTACATCAAACAAGCATGAACAAGATTAAACTTACATACGATGAATCTCGTATGTTCATTCATTCCCTTGCCAATTACCAAGACCTAGACATACAAGTAGATTCAAAGCGAGACGCAATTGTTGGGTATGACTCTGCCCAAACCAAAGTATTCGATTTTAAATTCCCTATTTGTTATCCCCCTACCCTTTCGAATAAGTTGTCAAGCTTTATAGAGAAGATCCCCCAAAAGCCCATGCCTTTCCTTGTATTACTTGTACAGGCTGGTCATAGTGCAATGGGATATTTCGAGGAGGGGGAAGTCATCTTTCATAAAGTGATTAAGAAATACATGGTTCGAAAGAAACAAGGCAAAGCCCAATTGTCCTTCCTAAAGACAAGAGGAAAATCGAGGCTTGGCTCACGTATTCGATTGGCCAATAGTATTGCCTTTTTTGAAGACATCAACACCAAGTTGACACAATGGGAAGCCAAGACAGCTGATGAGAAAATGATTCTTTATAGTTGTTCTGCCCAACTTTGGGGATTACTCTTCAAATCAAAAGTGAGCCCTCCATTCGACAGAAAAAGCAACTTTCTGCGTAAAGTCTCTCGTAATGGAAACCAACCTGGCTATGAGGAGTTGCTTCGAACAGGCAGATATGCTACATATGGATTTATCTACCTATATCAAGAGTACGACCTATCCCTCTCAAACATAAAGGGATAGGTCATATCAAAAGTGGTAGACGTCAGGAAAACCTTAAAACGTTAGGATAATCTTCCCTTGTCGTCCTGGCAAAGCCGAATGCCGAACTGCCTCTTGGATAGCATCGATAGGATAACTAGCCTCTACTGCTGCATTCAAATTATCAGAAGACAATTGTTCAAAAACATGCCCAATAGCCTTCCGAAGGGTTGCGCCTGTTTGCATCCGCATCCAAGTAGTCAGCCAAAAACCCTTAATCGTTAGGTTTCGGAAAATCAATAAACCGCCTCCTACTGCAATATCTTCTAGCGAGAGTGCCCCATAAACGAGCATAGTCCCTCCTGGTTTCAGGCAATAAAGTGCCCGACTTCCCAATCTTCCTGCTACTGCCTCGAATACATAATCCACTCCTTTGCCATTTGTAATACGTTTAACACTACGGCCAATGTGTTCTGTTTCAGTATTAATTACGGCTGTCGCTCCAATCCCTTTCAGCAAAGACACATGAGTATCTCTTCTCACAGTACAAACAGTTTGGATACCCCGCTCCTTACACATCTGCACTACGAACTTACCAAAAGCAGAAGCTCCTGCAGTCAGCATCAACCAATCGCCAGCCTTTAAACCCGACTCTTCTAGCATAGCATGCGCCGTCATAGGATTTACAAATGCTTGGCAGGCAGTTGCATCATTCATAGAATCAGGGATAGGAACCAAGACTTTGGCAGGAGCGATTACATATTCCTGCCATGTACCTGCAGAAATAAATGCAACCCGCATCCCGACTGGAAGCTCTACTCCCTCTCCCACTTTATCGATCACGCCTGTACCCTCAAAGCCTCCCACAGCAGGTAAATCCGCCGAAAGACCATAAAGACCATTAACATACATAAGATCCGAGGGATTAATGCTACAAGCTTTCATTTTCACCCTCACTTCCCCAGCATTTGGTTCGCGTAGCGTTGTCTCCACCACCTGCAGAACCTCCTCAGGGATACCCGTTTTTGCAAATTGAACAGATTTCATGTTAAGATTAAGATAGTTGCCCTTGTTTGTGATATTAGATAGAACCTCTACGAAAATACACATTTTCACCCATCCTATTGCTTATTCTATACAGGTTATTTCACTTTTTCTCTACAAATTCACAACACCTTAATATTCTCCCCTTAATTTTGCTTACTCAAAAAATGATTACCTATGAAACGCATATTAACTTATTCCTATATCCTCATCTTCTTTTCTATGATAGGATGTGGAGAGAGTACTTCAGGAGAAGTCGTAAACGCTAATGCTCCTTTGTTCACAGAGATTCCTCCCAACTTTAACACACAAGGGGTAACAATCCCGAAAGGGTTTAGCCTAGATATCCTTTTTCAGGAACGAACAGATTCTGTCATTACAAAATCAGGGATTAAATATCCTGCAAAAGGAAATCAAGATTACGTCACTTATTTACCCATTAACGGATCAAGTGAGCATGGGTATGTATATGTAAGCCATGAAGTAGATCGAATAGCCAATACCGCTCTAGGAGATGGAGGGGGAGGCAGCTTTTTTGAAGTTATAAGAAAAGAAGGGAGATGGGAAGTAAAAGGCAACTTCAAACATATTGATTTTTCTACTGTGGGAGGTACCCTACGTAACTGTGGTGGAACCCAAACGACTCATAATACCCTCCTCAGTGCAGAAGAAACAGAACCAAAAAGTAATGCCTCTATCTACCGAGACGGAGACGGAATCCAAGATACATCTGATATTAATGGTCTTAAACGATACCAAAACTATGGATGGATGGTTGAAGTTGATCCCTTCTCTGGTAAAGCATTAAGGAAGTTATATCAAATGGGACGGTTCGAGCATGAAGACGCTCACTGTATGGATGATGGCAAAACCGTATACTTGACAGACGACCACAATCCTGCTGTGTTCTTTAAATTTGTGGCCACAAAAGCAAAAGACTATACCAAGGGACAGCTATATGCCTTCAAACAATCCAAAGATGGAGAGTCTGGCGAATGGATTTCCTTACCTATGGAAATGGATTCGCTTATACACGCCAGAGATATGGCAATGAAAAGAGGAGCAAGTCTCTTTATGCGACATGAATGGATTGATATTGCTAATGGAAAACTATATATCACAGAAACGGGAAGAGATAAGTTCGATTGGGAACCTTATATTACAATGGGAGCGAGTCCTGCCAAACATTTCGGGCCTCTACATCAAGGGAATAACCAATACAAAGATGTATATGGTCGAATACTTGAATTTGACCCAAAAACCAATAAAATGCGCGTATATCTAGAGGGAGGAACCGCAAGTAGTGATCCCAATAAGAATATGTCAGGGCCTGATGGATTGGCGACAGCCGAAATTAATGGCAAGCCATACCTTATCATCAATGAGGACATCATTGGGCTATCCGACAATCGTGTAAGTACCATGGCATTCGAACGAAAAGAGGTATACAATGAAGTCTATTTCTTAGACCTAAGCATCGAAAATCCTACCGTAGATGACCTCCAACGTTTCCTGGCAGCTCCCCGAAATGCAGAGACGACAGGAAGTTACTTTACTCCAGATGGAAAAACGTACTTCCTCAGCATACAGCACCCTAGCCCTCAGAATACAGAGCCTTTCAACCGCTCTACCGTCATTGCGATTACAGGCTTTTAGATAAAAATAGTTTATTACATACGACGAAAGCATCAATTGGGATAAAAATCCCAACTGATGCTTTCATCTTTTTATCCGAATACGAAACTCCTAGCCTCTTAACTTATCCAATAAGTCATTCAACATAGTGGCTTCCTCTTCAGATAATATATGCAATCTCTGCTCAAAACCCTCAAAAAGGGTATCCAATTTCTTCAGAAGGTTCAATCCTCTCTTGGTGATGATTACATCTACTTGACGACGATCCTTCTTGCTCTCCTTTCGCTCTACTAAGCCTTTAATTCGTAATTTCTCTACCAATCGTGACGCATTAGACATCTTATCCAGCATACGGCTAATAATAAGCCCCACTGATGCAGGTTCAGGGAATTGCCCTCGTAAGATTCTCAACACATTATATTGTTGAGCTGACAATCCATAATCCTTCAGCAATTGATTTGTCTGATAACTAATCCAATTACTTGTATACAATACGTTCACAATTGTTTTTTGATACGCATTCTGAAATTCTCTTTGTCGAATTTCCTGTTCTAATTTACCCAAAACCAACGCTATTAATTTCGCTTGTTCCCAAAAAAATATAAATGATTAAATATATCTATATTATTAGAATATTTACAAAGCGAACATAGCTCTTTTCCATAAAAAAAGCAAATATATCGCAATCAATGCGTGTAATACAAAATCACGTTATCAGCCAATAATAGGCCTTTTTGGGCATTTTAGGCCATATTTTCATATATAAATAGGGTAAGTTTTTTTATAACTCTATGCCTAACAAAATACATGTATAAACACCAATTTCTTGAGGCCAAAGCTCAATGAAAGGTGAACCAACCTTTACTTTCTCTTTGCAAAAAAGCCCAGAAAGCTTGTTATGTACAACTACTTGTGTAATCGTGACCACTTCCCCAAAACCAAAAGCTTTAAGAGGCTATACAATCTGTCAAAGAATCGCATATTGATTTACAACTTTAACGACTTATCTGCTCATTCTTTACGTATTTTCCAACGTCGATGTGACCATAACCAATAAGGAGGAGCCAACCGAATCGCCGTTTCGAGCAATTGGGCATATACATCTGTGAACCGATGCATGCTTTCTTCTGTATACGGCAAATAAGGCTGTGTATCCAATCGTCTTATATATAGGGTATATTGCCCCCGAGCCTCTTTACGCATATCTGCGAAGTACACAGGCGAATGCGTTCGAAGAGCAAGTAAAGATACTCCTTCATGACTGGCTGTCGGTTGTCCCAAAAAAGTAGTAAAATATAGGTTCTTACGTTTTGGAGGAGATTGATCAGAAATAAAACCGACAAGGCACATTTCGCTTTTCAACTTCCGCAGTGTATCCCGAATGGCATTTTGCATAGGAATATACTTTGCCCCCCAGCGTGAACGCATATAAAGAATCAGTCGTTCAGCCACCTTATTTCGCAGAGGCTTATAGATTCCATAGCCTTGAAAGGGGGTCGCAATATCCATCCGAATGGTCATCCATTCAAAGTTTCCATAGTGAGACGCAAGCAGTAAAACTGCCTTCCCTTCCTTCTCCATCTGTTGAATCACTTCAGGGTTCAATAGTCGAACACGTTTGCGCATTTCTTCTTGTGTCATCGTGATACTTTTCACAATCTCCACAATGACATCACAAAAATGCCGATAGAATTCTTTTTCAATCTGCAAACGTTCGCTATCAGATAATTCAGGGAAGGATCGACTGAGATTATCCGCAACAACTTTACGCCTATATCGAATGATATAGTAGGCAATTATATAAAGCAGGTTGCTCAATCCATATAAAATAGGAAAGGGCAACCAACTTATCCCAATCAAAAGACCTTTTACAATTGGATACATATGTTATGAAAAACGATCTCCTCCCCTACTCATCAACCCCAATCATATTGTTAAATCGAAGATCGCCTTTTCCTGTTTCATCAAAGTCACTAGAACGAATAGAGCGTTCCACAATCTCAAATCTCCAACGCGGATTATTCACCTCTCCATATTTATTAGAGTGCAATAAGACATACTCTTCAGTAGATAAGTCAGGATTATAGAAGACGAAGGTCAAACCTGCCTGTACCCCAATTCGGTTATATTGCCAAATCTCATACGGATATTTCCCAGGCTCATTATGGGCTCGATCAATGTTATTTGGGCCTCCATAGGTCAAGAATACACGTCCTCGATCTGTTTCCCAGCCATCTCGCAAACTCGACTTAAAGTGTTCATTGGCATATTTTATCTTCATCCAATAAGGCCGCCATAAGGCCTGTATAGGTTGCTGTTCAGATTGGCGACGATTTGCCCAGAACTGATAAAAATAGCTCTTCTTTTCATCAAAGGTTTCCAAAGCTTTTGCATAAACCAATTCATCTGAGGTACTAATATATCTCAATGTAGCAATATAGTAGTCGAGTTGTTCTTCCTCGAACCGAAAAGCATTATCATACTCGGCAACTCCATCTACTCCTGTATATGCAGGTGTAACAGCTGAAGCAACCCGCGAATTCGAAACAAAGAAACGCTTCTTGAGGGTCTCGACTGTTTCGTTTTTGCTATTCAATACATCTACCTGCAAGGTATATGTCTGAGAGGGCAAATCAGAAATGTCAAAAGCAGCTTCAAAGAAGTCGAATGCCTTAGGCTTTTTCGTAATAATATGGCTATACTTCTCAAGGGGTTGGCTCCCTTGGCGAATAGTCGCATGCAGAAAATAATCCTCCTTCAAAAGTGAAGTCGCATTATACACCTCAAGATACACCCCCAAAAGGTTTTGGTCTACATATACCCCATTCGTAACGAAGGGGATGATATCGTATCCATGCTTAGAATGGGCATTCTCTGTAAGGGTTGGCCCAAAGTGAGAAATGAACTCTAGGTCGCTCATGGCAAATTGAGGAATACCTCCTTCAATATAAAACTCATTCATCCCAATCATGGGCTTATCATCCTCCACATAATTGTCTTCCACTTCCACCTGAAGCTTATAGTTACCCTTTCGAAGTTGGATGCGTCCTTGATGCATAAACGCCTGACGCTGATCCCCCTTCACTGTGTCCTTTAAAGGCATACTTAATAGGTTTAAGGCATCAGAAAAGATCAATGACTTAGCATCAGATCCCAAGTCTTGTAAGGTAATGGCAACCTTAACAGAAGCCTGATATTGCCCATCAGCTCCTTTCTTATACAAAACGGATGTACCATCCACAGAAATGTAGTATTCAATATACGCTTTTCCTTGTGTATCTTGAAATCGGCAGACATCCATAAAAAAGGATACATTACTAGCCTCCAAGGAAGAAACTCCCATGAGCAAAAGTAGAACAATCGATGTATAGATTCGTTTCATATTCTCTTATCCCTTATTTTTGACAAATATCTGAAAAATACTTGCCTATTTTTGTATCTAGTAATACACTTTTCAACTTTGATTACGCAATAAACAGACGTTAATTTGCGAAAATATCAGTATTCAATCAACAGAATTCATCCGTGAAAGTATTTCCCATACATTACTTCCCTCCCATTTCGTGGTTCGTTGCTGCCTTGGCAGAAGATTCGTTACTACTAGAAGCCAAACAACATTATAGAAAACAACAGTATACAAACCGTATGCGTATCAAGGCTTCCAATCGTATCATGAACCTAACGATTCCCATTGTACGAGATGGATCCAATATCCCACTTGACCAAAAGAAAATCTCCAACGATTTACCTTGGCAGAAACACCATTGGAAAAGCATAGAATGCGCTTACAGAGCCTCTCCCTATTTCGAGTTTTTCGAGGATCAATTCGTAAGCTTCTTCACAGAACCTGCCGATTCCCTTCTAGATCACAATATTGCTGTCCTAAAAACGATTCTTAACATCCTAGGGATGGAAAAGGAATTAACCTTAACAACTTCCTATCAGCTCCCTGAAGCATATACAGAAGACCTAAGAACCAGCTTCGACCCAAAAGCGACAAGTTTCCCTCAATGGTTCAAGCCCAAGGCCTATACGCAGGTATTTGAGGGCTTTGAAGCAGACCTATCGATATTCGATTTAATCTGCAATGAAGGCCCAAATGCCAGAGCAATTTTGCGGCAGAGCAAACATTCATAAGCTTTTATGCAAAATTTTGGACGCTTGGCACAGGATTTTATCTATATATTCATAACAACAAATAATTTCAATTCGTATTCTACTAAAGTTACTATTTCATTCATCTCTAATAGGAAATATGATTAAGTACATGAAACCAACAAGTATTTTGTTCGCCTGCCTATTCCTTCCCCTATTTATGCTAGCACAAAATGGGCACGAAATAAAAGTAAAAGCAGATGGTTTTAAAGGACATAAGTGTTTACTAGCCTACCATTACGGCCCTAAACAATACATTCAAGATACAGTAGAGGTAACAAGCGATTGGATCGTCTTTAAGGGAGACGAAAAACTTAAGGGCGGCATCTACCTCGTGGTGTTCCCCCCAGAAAACAAATACTTCGAAATCATGGTCGCTGATGACCAACATTTCTCCTTGGAAACCAAGATGGAAGATTTCGTAAAGTATATGAAGGTTACAGGTTCTAAGGAAAACAAGGTTTTCTATGATGACCTTAACTTCCTGTCTGAGCAAAGACAAAAGGCACAGCCCTTCCGTGATAAAATTGCTGCATGGGAAAAATCCATGATGCCTGAAGAATCAGAAGATCCTGATGCAGAACCCCAGCCGAAACCAGAAATAGAAGACACTCCTGAGATTACAAAGCTCCGAGAGAAGCTAGTAGAAATCGATGCGGGCGTAAAGGCTCAACGGGTGAAGGTAATGAAGGAGAATCCTGACTTATTCTATTCGAAGCTTTTAGGAGCAATGAAAGAGCCTGAAGTTCCTGAAGAAGTCCCCGAAACGGACGAAAATGGGAACAAAATTGACGAACGCGAATATAAGCGCAATTACTACCTCAGTCATTACTTCGAGGATACAGATTTTGGCGAACAACGCCTCCTTAGAACGCCTGTCCTCCATCGTAAGGTCTTCCAATATGTAACCAAGCTCACCCTCCAACACCCCGATTCTGTCATTCGTGTTGTTGATATGTTGGTTACAAACTTCCGAGGAGATATTAATGCATTCAAAAAGGACAAAGGTGAGACGTATAAACTGCGATTGCAGGAAGACAAACTCCAAAAGCAATTAGGGGAAGCCACGAATGCCTCAGATTCGGCTATGATTCAAGGCCAAATTGATGAATTGGGAAAAAAGCTACAGCCTCTCATTGACAATCATGAATCTTTCAAGTACTTCGTAGTCATGTTACTCAATGAATATGGAAAGTCCAAAATCATGTGTATGGACAAAGTGTATGTACATATGGTCAAAAAATACTATATGACGCGAGATGCTTTATGGGCAACCGAGAAGCAAATTCGTGAAATGGAAAAGCGTGCACTTTTCATGGAACCAACCCTTTGTGATAAAGTTGCGCCTAACATCAACATTCCAGATGAAGGTGGAACCCCTATTTCCCTACATGCTGTACCCGAGAGATATACAATTTTATACTTCTGGGATTACGATTGCGGACATTGTAAGAAGGTTACCCCTAAACTTGCTCAGATGTACAAGAAATTCAAGGGCAAAGGGATAGCTTGGTACAATGTAAGTGTCAATGGAGACAATGAGATCTGGAAAGAAAAGCTTAAGGAATATGAGATTGACGGAATCAATACTGCAGATCCAAAACGTAAAACAGGTTTTGATGGCCTATATGATCTCCGAAGTACTCCTAAAGTATTCATCCTTGATGAGAATAAAAAAATCATCGCCAAACAACTCACCGTCGAACAAATCGAGAAACTACTCAACGAGTTGCTTGAAGAAGATAAGAATAGGAAGTAAGTGAATTCATTCTCAAGCTATCTAAGGCTAGAAAACGAATAACAACTTTTTCCATACAAGGCACCTTTTGTGTAGTGTGCCGATTTCCCCAGGGTACCTGTGCAGCCTGCACAGGTACCCTGGCGTTTTCCAGACTATATGTGCAGGCTGTACAGGTACCCTGGGATTTTCCCAGACTGTATGTGCAGGCTGCACAGGTACCCTGGCGTTTTCCCAGACTATATGTGCAGGCTGCACAGCTACCCTGGCGTTTTCCCAGACTGTATGTGCAGGCTGCACAGGTACCCTGGCGTTTTCCCAGACTATATGTGCAGGCTGCACAGCTACCCTGGGGTTTTCCCAGACTGTATGTGCAGGCTGCACAGGTACCCTGGCGTTTTCCCAGACTGTCCCGTCCTGAAAAAGGTTGACTCTTGGACTCAACCCAATTCCGTTATGCACGACAAAAAAATTAGTAAGCTCAACGATTCTCCGTCCAATAGTTTTAATA